>Ga0209289_100036_pt1 | contig 90871 bp, 88 predicted proteins | sample GXS110809BmetaG_FD_184121 | JGI IMG/M metagenome (GOLD analysis project Ga0209289, IMG submission 184121) | Hot spring microbial communities from Gongxiaoshe hot spring, China to study Microbial Dark Matter (Phase II) - GXS 110809B (SPAdes)... ... | reverse complement strand
GTCAATATTGTCAGAATTACGAGATCAGCCAGCTTCTAGACGGCGCGGTCGTCAGCCCGGAACGCCTCGCTGAGATCTTTCTGGAAATCCAAGAGATGGGCTGTCACAACCTCAATCTCGTCACGCCCACGCACGTCATTGCCCAAATCTTGGAAGCTTTAGAACTTGCGATCCCGCAGGGTTTTCAGCTGCCCATCGTGTATAACACTTCGGGCTACGATTCGGTCGCCGCGCTCAAGCTGCTCGACGGAATCGTTGATATCTATATGCCTGATCTCAAATACAGCGACTCCCAGATCGCCAAAAAATATTCGGGAATTGAACACTACTGGGAAGTCGCCAAGGCTGCGTTCAGAGAGATGCACCGCCAAGTGAGCGATCTTGTCGTCGAGAACGGGCTAGCCAAACGGGGCTTGCTCATCCGACATTTGGTCTTGCCCAATGAGCTAGCGGGCTCAAAAGACGTGCTGAAATTTATTGCCGAAGAGCTGTCACGCGACTCGTGGGTCAACATCATGGCGCAGTACCATCCGACGTATAAAGCGTTCGAGTACCCAGAATTGTCAAGGCGGATCACGTCGCAAGAGTACTGGGAAGTTGTCGAGTACGCGCGCTCGCTGGGGCTACATCGTGGGATTCCGCTGGAGTATGCTGACTAAGTTCGCAATCAATATTGGTCAGTAAAGAGCAAGCCTGCTATCATTATTAGTAAAGGGAGGTGAACCCCGTGAAAACGCTGCAAGTCGTGCTGCCGGATGTTCTCGCGGCGGAGCTTGAAGCTCTTGTTCAGAAAGGGTGGTTTCGCAGCGAGGATGAGTTAGTGCGCTTGGCATTAATTGAGTTTGTGCGGCGGTATCGCTTTGAGCTTCTAGAGCGGTTCCAGCGAGAGGATATCGCATGGGCGCTGCAGCAAAAGCCAAACAAGCCGTAAGATGCATCGTCTCCAATACAGGCCCTCTCTTGCACCTCTCTGAAGCTCGCACCTTGCAGATTCTCAGCTATGCAGGGGAAGTCCATATCCCCAAAGCCGTAGAGGCTGAAATGGGTCACCTAGACCCAACATGGCGGACACCAAGCTGGCTTACGGTAGACTCTCTTGATGCTCCTTGGCAAAACCGGGCTCAGAGCTGGCAACAAGCAGGGCTCTTAGATCGAGGAGAGGCAGAAGCCATTGCCCTGGTTCAACAGATCCAAGCAACGTGGTTGTTGACAGATGACGCAGCCGCACGGCTCTTCTCGCAAGCTCTAGGGCTGGAAGTGCATGGTTCTCTCGGCCTTGTCCTCTGGGCTGCTGCTACAGGACACCTCAAGCGAGAAGAAGCGGAAGATGTTCTAGACCGGCTTGCTCAATCATCCCTATGGATTTCACCAAGGGTCTTAGTGGAGGCGAAGGCCGCGCTACGGCGGTTGAGGTGAGCTTACGCTTGCTAGGGCTGCATCGTGGGATTCCACCGGAGTATGCAGACTAATATCTTATGCGTCTCTACCTCATCCCGTTAAAGATCATTCCCAGAGACGTGACTGCGAATCTTGCGGAGCTTGAGCGACGCCTACGCGAAATCTCGCGCTTCTGTCCTGATCTTGTTTGTTTGCCAGAGTGTGCGCTAACGGGGTATCTCTACGAAGACACAGACGTCCAAAGATTCGCCGAGCTGATCCCTGGCCCAACAACAGAGCGCATGGGCGCGTTTGCACGCGAATATAAAATATTTCTGTGCTTTGGACTGCTCGAAGTCTCAGAGAAAAATTTCTTTAACTCGGCTGTGTTGCTGGATCGTCAGGGGAAGATTCTCTTGCACCATCGCAAGATCTGCGAGCATCCGCCCTTTACCAACGGCACAAGAGTCCAGAGCATAGAGACGGAACTAGGGCGTCTGTCGGTGCTCCTCTGCGGCGATCTCTTCGACGAAGACGCGACAGCTCAGCTTGGCCGTTCCATAGATCTCTTGCTCGTCCCGATGGCGCGCAGTTTTGACGGGCGCTCGCCCGATACGGAGAGATGGCTGCGTGAGGAACGTCAGGTCTATCTCGACGGCGTCAGGGCCGTTGGCATCACAACAGCTATCGTCAATGCTCTCGAAGTCTCAGAAGAAGACGCGAGCTTCGGCGGCGCGCTGGTCGTAGACAGAGATGGGCGTCTGCTCGCGGAGTCCCCGCACGGCACAGACGAAGTTCTTGTGTATGATTTATAATGAAGCCAAAGGGAGAGTCTATGGAATGGTGGCAGGGCTTCTTCGACGAGACGACGGGGCAAATTATGTTCTCTGAAGAAGCGTGGCAGAGAGCCGAGCAGAGCTGTGACGCGTTAGTCTCGCTGTTGGGTCTTCAGCCGGGCGCGAAGATTTTAGACTTAGCGTGCGGGCCGGGACGCTTCGCTATCCCTCTAGCCAAGCGCGGCTTCCGCGTCGTCGGCTTAGATATCTGTGAAGTCTATCTCGAACAAGCGCGCGCTAAAGCGCAGGGGCACGGGCTTCAGATAGAGTTTATTCGAAGCGACATGCGCGCTATTCCCTTTGAGAGCGAGTTCGACGCTGTGATTAATCTCTTTACGAGCTTCGGGTACTTTGAGCGTGAAGAAGACCATCTCCAAGTGCTCAGAGAAGTGTACAAGAGTCTAAAACCCAACGGGCGCTTTTTGTTAGAGCTGATGAATCGTGACTGGCTTATTAAAAACTTTCGCCCGCGCAATTGGCAGGAGTATCCCAACTTTTTTGTGCTTGAGGAGAGCACAATGAACTTCGCGCGCAATCGGGTTGAGTCGCGCTGGATCGTGCTGCGCGGCGCGGAGCGTAAAGAGTATAAGCTGTCTTTACGGGTATTCACGCTCGCTGAGCTGTTAGAATTATTTGCTCAGGCAGGGCTGAAGGTGCTAGGCTATTACAGTAGCCTACAAGGAGAGCCGTGGAGTGTGGATGCGAATCGTTTGGCTCTTCTAGCAGAGCGAGCTTCTTGAAGGGAAGGAGGTGACGCTATGGAAGAGAAGCCCATCGGCAAGGTGACGCACTTCTTCGGGCGGATTAGTGTGGCTGTGCTGGATCTGACGGAGCCTCTCAAAGTGGGCGAGACAATCCATATCAAGGGGCATACGACGGATTTGACGCAGAAAGTCGAGTCCATGCAGATCGAGCACAAAGATATTCAAGAAGCGAAGCCTGGGGATCAAGTCGCCATCAAAGTCACGGGGCGCGTGCACGAGCACGACGTCGTCTATAAAGTTATCTCCTAGCACGCCCCTGAAACACTGAGAGAGAGGGAATGCTATGGACTTTTTTACAGTCCTTCGGGAGCGTCACTCGGTTCGCTCTTTTGCTGAGCGACCCGTCGAGCCGGAGAAGCTGCGAGCGCTCTTAGAGGCGGCGAATCGCGCGCCGTCAGCGGGAAATCTCCAAGCGTACGAGATCTACGTCGTGACGCGCCCGGCGACGCTGAAGGCGCTCATGCGTGCGGCGTTCGAGCAGAAATTTGTCGCTCAAGCACCCGTAGTGCTTGTCTTTTGTGCGGATCCGACGCGTTCGGCACGTTCTTATGGCGAGCGCGGCGCGACGCTCTACTCTGTTCAAGATGCGACAATCGCTTGTGCCTATGCGCAGCTTGCAGCGACGGCTTTGGGTCTGGGGAGCGTGTGGGTGGGGGCATTCGACGAAGACGCGGTGCGCAAGGAGCTTGGAGTAGGGAAAGAGCTTGTTCCGGTCGCGCTGTTGCCCATCGGGTACGCGGCAGAGAAGCCAGAGATCACTTCACGTCGGACGTTGGACGATTTGGTGCGATATATCAGATAAAACACGTGTGCCAGGTGACTGCCAAGCTGTGGTACGTCAAGGAGGTGTAATATGCCGAAGAAGAAGGACGCACAGGCAGAATGGCTCCTCAAGGCGATGGAGTTAGCTTTTCAGAAGAAGAAAGGCCTGTGGGCACACTCGATGCTCGACGCTGTAAAGGGGCTGACGGCGGAGCAGGCGGCTTGGAAACCCAAAAAGAAAGGGGCACACTCGATCTGGGAGATCGTCCATCACGCGACGTACTGGAAGGATTTTCTCGTGCAGCGGCTCGAGGGCAGCACAGCACAGTTCTCCGACGAGGAGAGCTGGGTCGTCCCAGAGACAACCGAAGAAGCATGGACTAAGGCAGTCGCGCGTCTCAAGCGCACCCATAATAAGCTGATGAGACGCTTGCGGGAGAAGAAGCTCGATTTAGACAAGCCCTTCCCCGGTGAAAAGATGACCGTCGGCGAAGCGCTCTTTGGCGTGCTGGCCCACGATCTGTATCACACGGGGCAGATCGTGCTCTTGCGCCAGCTGCAGGGAATCGAACTCTAGCGGTGAACTCGAATCGTCGTGGAGTTTATGTGCTTGTGATCGAGGCCCACGGCCAAACCTGTGTCGGGCGTTTAGGCCAGCACAACTTTGATGGGATCTATCTGTATGTAGGCTCGGCGTTGGGGCCCGGGGGTTTTCAGCGAGTTGAGCGCCATCGCGCCGTCGCCGCAGGGCGCAACCAGACTCGTCGTTGGCATATTGATTATCTTTTAGGGCTGGGGCAACTCAAGGGTGTGCTGCTACTTGAAACTTCTGATAAAACGATGGAATGCGCCCTGGCAGAGACGCTCGCGCGCTTTGCTGAACCAACAATAGCCGGCTTTGGCGCAAGCGATTGCCATTGTCGAACCCATCTCTTTCGCCTAAAGCTTTGTAATGAGACTCATTGCAAATAATTTTGTTTCTCTTTATACTTTATTGAGGTGACTCATGATGAAAGTATTAGGTATACGTCAGTTCAAGGCTTCTCTCAGCAAGCTTATTAGCAATGGTGAGAAGATCTTGATCACATCGCGAGGCCGACCCGTGGGATGGTTTCTGCCGCTCACCGCGAAGGAGCTCAAGCAGGTTAAAAAGGAGCTGGGGGTGCGTTTAGTTTGGTTGGGAGAAGGGACTCCGGATCGGGTCTCCGAGCGTCACGATGAGGTTCTCTACGAATGAGCAAGAGCGTTTTTATAGACACTTCAGCGTTCTACGCGCTCGCCGCTCGTAGGGATGCCAACCATGGTATAGCTAAGAGGGCATATGAAGATCTGCTCTCTGAAGGGGTGCTCTTTGTGCTTACCGATCACGTTCTGGCTGAGAGCGCGACGCTGATCCGACGCCAGTTGGGCTACCAAGCCGCGCAGGATTTCTTGAGGCTCATTGAAGAGGGCGAAGTCATCGGGCTCTTTGATGTCATCGATATAGACGAGGCCCTCCTCAAGCTTGCTAAGGAGATCTTCCGTAAAGATGCTGATCCTAAACTCTCATTCGTTGATGCCCTGAGTATAGCTGTGATGCGTACTAGAAGGATTCGCAGGTTTTTCGCGTTTGATGAGCACTTCGAATGGGCAGGTTTTCAGAATGTCATCTCGTGACGGTTCTCTTGTTCTTGTCATCGGCATTGGCAATCAATATCGGCGCGACGACGCTGTGGGGGTAATCGTCGCTCGGGCGCTGCGCGACCAGAATCTCGACGATATTGAAGTCCTCGAAATGAGCGGCGAAGGCGCGGCTCTTATCGAAGCTTTTCAAAACGCAGAGCGCGTGATCGTGATCGACGCGGTCTGCTCTGGCGCGACGCCAGGGACGATCGTTCGTTTTGAAGCCCATCGTCAGCGGATTCCCACAGAATTCTTTCGCTACTCGACGCATAATTTCGGGCTTGCGGAAGCTATCGAGCTGGCACGCTCGCTCGGAAAGCTCCCCAAAGAGCTGATTGTCTACGGCATCGAGGGCCGGGACTTTACTGTAGGAGAGGGGCTTTCCCCGGAGGTTGCACGAGCAACTCCTGAGGTTTTAGAAAGGATACTCAACGAGCTTTGACCTTTCTTCTCTTCCGCGCTTTCCGTTCTCTTCTGTGTGTTCCGTGATTCTCACTTGACCAAGCCTAGCCTTCATCCTGACGCAGATCATTGCATTGCGCTTGGCAAAAGAGTATCTTTTAACGAGGACAAAAAAAGTCCTCGATAGCTATGTTCCTCACACGGCGGAGCGACTACGGCCTGCAAGCGGTCTTCGCGCTCGCGCGGAGTTCGGGATTTGTCTCGGCAAAGCAAATCGCCCAAGAGCGCAATCTGCCCGCCGCGTTCGTGAAGAAGCTTTTGCAAAAGCTCTGTCGCGCGGGCCTGGTGAAAGCGAGCGTGGGTAAGCAGGGCGGCTATAGGCTCGCGCGAGCTCCGGAAAAGATCTCGATTCGAGAGCTGCTCCAAGCGCTCGAAGGAGATCTAGCCCCGGTCTCATGTCTCGCTCGCGATCATCGGTGCGACTTGGCTGATGGGTGCACGACACAGCATATCTGGGCGCAAATAGATCACAAGATTCAAGAAGCGCTGGAGTCCATCTCGTTGAAAGATATCTTATGACGAGCTGTCATGATGCTATGGCTACTGTAGAAGAGACGGCTACGAATACGATCGTGCTTGTCGGCGCACCCAACGTCGGCAAGAGCTTGCTATTTCATCGTCTCACCGGAGCCTACGCCACTGTCTCAAATTATCCAGGGACAACAGTAGAGATCACGCGAGGGCCATTGAAAATTCAGCAGAGCTCTTATGAATTGCTCGACACGCCCGGCCTGCGCTCGCTGCTGCCAATTACTGAAGAAGAACAGATCACAAAAGGTATTCTGTCGCGCAACGACGTCGCTGTGATCGTTCACGTTGTTGATGCCAAGGACTTAGAGCGCTCGCTCGCGCTGACGCTTCAGTTGATGGAGCTTGGCCCACCAGTCGTACTCGCCCTCAACATGATCGACGAAGCCCAGAAAGCCGGGCTTAAGATAGACCGTCGTGTTCTGGAAGAGAAGCTCAAAATTCCCGTCGTGCTGACGAGTGCTTTAGAAAATTATGGGATTGCAGAGCTGAAAGGTGCTATTGCTCAAGCTTTGCACAGTGCTGGAAAGCCCCAACGCACGCGCGACTTCTCGCTCGACGATATTGTAGAAGCGCACCGGCGCGCCCGTACCATCGCCTCTGCAGTGCTCCGCCATGCTCAACCGACACCGCGCTCATGGAACGAGCGCCTGAGCCAGCTTACTCTCAATCCCTTCACCGGCGGGATCGTTCTCGCGCTCGTGCTGTGGGGGCTCTATGAGTTCGTGGGCGTCTTCGGAGCCCAGATCGCTGTGAGCTTTCTGGAGAACGTCGTCTTTCGAGAATATATCAATCCGTGGGTGACGCAGCTCGTCCAGACACTCTTGCCCTGGGCGTTCTTACAAGATCTGCTCATCGGCGAATACGGGGTCATCACGCTGGGGCTGCGCTATGCGATTGCGATTATTCTGCCCATCGTGACGACGTTCTTTCTCGCGTTTGCGCTTATTGAAGACTCCGGGTATCTGCCAAGGCTTGCCATGCTCATTGATCGGCTCTTTAAAGTGATCGGGCTGAGCGGCCGCGCGGTGATTCCCATCGTGCTGGGCTTTGGCTGCGACACCATGGCGACGGTAGTCACGAGAACCTTGGAGACGCGCCGCGAGAAGCTCATCGCGACGTTTCTCCTAGCGTTAGCTATCCCGTGTTCGGCGCAGTTTGGTGTGATCTTAGGGTTGCTTGCGGGGTACTCAGTAGCCGTGGGGATTTGGGCCGGAGTCATCGCGCTCAATTTCGTCGTGATTGGGTATCTGACGGCGAAGCTCTTGCCGGGGGAGCGCTCGCTCTTCTACATTGAGATTCCGCCGCTGCGCTGGCCGTCGCTCAGCAACGTGCTCGTGAAGACCTACACGCGCGTCCATTGGTATCTCAAAGAGATCTTGCCGTTCTTTCTGATCGCGAGCGTCGTGATCTGGCTGGGGCAGATCGTTGGGATTTTCGAGATCTTGGTAAACGCGCTCGCCGTGATCGTCCAAGCGATTGGGCTGCCTAAAGAGACTGCCGTAGCGTTTCTGTTTGGGTTCTTCAGACGTGACTACGGTGCTGCTGGGCTCTATGACCTACACAATGCCGGGACGCTCAGCGGCGTCTCTTTAGTCGTTGCCGCGGTGACGCTGACGCTTTTTGTCCCGTGTATTGCGCAGTTTATGATTACTGCGAAAGAGCGGGGTTGGAAGACCGCCATCGCGATGGCGGCGTTTATCTTCCCCTACGCGTTCTTTGTGGGGTGGCTTGTGAATCTCGCTTTGACGACGCTTGGGGTGCGGCTATGAAGTGCGCGCTCTGTGGCTTTGAGTTCTCCGAATCTGACGCGAAGCGCCCCTGTGCGAGCTGTCCTCTTGGGGCGAAGTGTGATCTCGTGTGTTGTCCCAACTGTGGGTATCAAGCCCCATGGGAACCTCAATGGCTCAGCCGACTGCGTTGGTGGCGGCGGCGCAACGGTGTCTATGACGGGACGCTGGCAGCTCTGAAACCGGGCGCGGAAACAGAGATCATTGCTGTGCGCCCGCACAATGAGAGGGTTTTACACAAATTGACGGCGCTGGGGCTTTTGCCGGGGGTGCGCGTGCGTCTGTTGCGAAGATTCCCGTGCTATCTGATAGAATTGGGGCACGCCCAGATCGCGCTTGACCGAGAGCTCGCATCGGCGATTGTCGTGCGCTCTGAGCCCCTCTCCCTCCAGAGGGAGAGGGGGAAGGGGTGAGGGGGCTATGAAGAGCGTCTATCATTTGCATCTCACGGATGAGCAGATTGAGGGAGCAAAAATTGCGTTGCTGCCTGGTGATCCTGCCCGCGTCGAGAAGATCGCCAAGACAGCGCCATTAGAGCGTGCGCGCTTTCTCGCATCAAAGCGCGAGTTCACGACATGGATCAGCTATATCGAGAAAACGCCGGTGCTCACGACGTCTACGGGGATCGGCGGGCCTTCGACAGCTATCGCCGTCGAAGAACTAGCCCAGCTTGGCGTAAGAATCTTTATTCGCGTCGGGACGACCGGCGCAATCCAGCCCTATATGAATATTGGCGACGTCGTCATCACGACGGGGGCAGTACGGCTCGACGGCGCTTCGACGCACTATGCCCCCATCGAGTACCCCGCTGTTGCCGATTACGGGATCGTGCGGGCGCTCCTCCACGCCGCGCAAACGCTTAAGATTCCCCATCACGTGGGGATCACGTGCTCGTCGGACACGTTCTACCCCGGCCAAGAGCGCTATGACACGTTCAGCGGGTATGTCCCCAGACACTTGCGGGGGTCGCTTGAAGAATGGCAGCGTCTTAATGTTTTAAACTACGAAATGGAAGCCGCGACGCTCTTTGTGATGTGCAGCGCGTTGGGGTTACGAGCTGGCTGTGTGGCAGGAGTAGCGGCGCAGCGCACTCGCAGCGAGTCTGTCGTGCTCGATCAGCTCCAGATGAGCGAAGAGAACGCGATCAGAGTCGCGACGAAGGCTGTGGAGATACTCACAAAATCTTGAGGGTACTACGGCACGCCAAAGCGCCAAGGTGGCCAGATGCGCAAAACGATACGGCCATAAACGTTTTCCTGCTTAACAAATCCGACTTGCTCAAAGCGTGAATCCATACTGGTCACTTCGCCTTTAACAGGGTCTGTCCATAGCCCAGAGTTATCGCCTAGCACAAAATAGTGCCCTTTTGGCACTGTTACTTCCACCCCAGGCTGCATCCGACCCATGTTGTAGTAGCAGCGTCGCCGTGGATCTGGATGCTCAGGATGATTGAACTTATCTGATATGAGCGGCTGACCGTCCACATAGACGTAACAGTCTCTGATCATGACGCGCTGACCGCCCAGTGCAATGAGACGCTTGTAGAGCTTACGAGGCTGATTGAAGGCTATAATATCACCAGCTTGTAGAGGACGTAGACCAAGCTTCCATGAGATCTTTTCGATAAGAACATTGTCTCCGTATTCTATAGTAGGTTGCATAGAACCGCTACGTAGAGGTCCGGATTGAGCGACAACGAACATCGCAACTATCAAAGTTGCTATAGAAAATGTGAAGAGCCACACGATGAACTCTTCCCACCAACCAATTATATGATTCATTCGAGGTGTTGCTTAGAAGCCTTTGCGTACTGGCTAGGGGTTAACTTTGTTAGTTATGTTAGCATATCAAATTTTGGCAACTTCAGGGGCAAGCCCCTTGCGCTAAAAGACTCCAAGCCTTGCCCAAAATCATAATGGCGATCATTGATAGGAGGATGAAACTCATTGAACTGGCAGGTTGCTGCTTGGTATATTGCAGCCAAATATTAGGAATAGAGACCAGAAATACTGCTACGCTATGCAAACTCAGGATAATCGTCTGGCGCGGAGCTTTGCTCCACACACCTTGGGCGATATCCACGGCAACTTCGAGCCAAAATCCTACTATAACGAGCATCATCCCAACAAGGGCCAACTTTATGAGTGTCTGATGCATCCTTAATCCCTCCCTTCTCCAGCTAACAGCAATATAGTATGGAGCAGTCCCTATGTCAAGACCCGTAAGATCACCGAATAATAGCTGAGGCAATCTCGTGCAACCGCTGCGCAAACTCTGTCTGCAAAAATCTCCCTGGATCGCCGAGCGCGTCTTCTAGCCCCTCATCGAAGGGGAGCTCCCCAAGCACGCGAACACCAAAAGAAGCGCGTGCTCTGTCGCTCGGCCTTCTCATGTTCTCGATCACTCCAAGGATGGGGATGCCCAGCTCGCTCAGAAGCGCTACGAGCTTGCTTACCGTCTCATACGCGATGCGTGACGGCGTCGTCACCACAAGAAAGTTTGGATTTTTTAAGAGCCGAATCGCATCGAGCGTCGTGTCGCCCAGCCCCGGCGGCATGTCGACGATCAGAAAATCTAACTCTCCCCAGCGCGTGATCGCCAACAGCTCTATCAATGCGTTCGTTAGATCTGGCCCGCGCAGCGGCGCCGGGTTCTTCCCCGTGTAAAACACAAGAGACATAAACTCAATCCCATGAACTTTCGGCGGGACGATCCCGCGCTCTTCTGTAGGCTGGATCTCTTCAGAGGCCCCTAAGATCACGTGCGTCGAGGGGCCATAGAAATCTAAATCAAAAAGCCCGACGTTGTGCCCCATCTCTGAGAGCACGAGGGCGAGCCCCGTGGCGACCGTGCTCTTGCCCACTCCCCCCTTGCCCGCCGCGACAGCGATTATCTTTTTTATGCTCTTCAGTCTCTCTTCAATGATCGCGACGCGCGGGTCCATCTCACTCCTCTCCCTTCAGCGAAGCGAGCCAGACCCCGCGCCCTTGGACGACTTCAAAATCGGGGCTGTGACACTGTGGACACCGAATATACGTGTGCGCGAGCTCCGGAATAAAGTGAATCGCTTCGGCGATCTCTGGGCTGAGCTGTTGAGTCTCGAAAGCCCATCTGGTCCCACACACGCGACAGCAAAATTGTGCTCGCTCGACCTCAAGGACGACCTTCGCGTCGCGCATTGGAGAATCCGCTTGAGAGAGCATCTGTTCTAGTGCGAACTCAAAAATCTCTCGCTCGATCTGCTGCAGTTCGCCAACTTTCACCGTGATTTCTGTGATGCGATGAAGCTTCTTCTCGTGTGCGACTCTCTTCACTGTGGCGACAACGGATTCGGCTAGAGCCCATTCGTGCATAGTATGCTTAGTATAGCAGATTGACAAAAGGCTGACGACCCCCTTAAGATTTTCTTGGAGGTGGTAGGTGTGCTCCAGGCATATGTGTTATTGAAGTTCCATAAAGACCCTAAAGAGGCCTTGCCAATTCAAGAGATCCTCAAGGAACTGAAGACGATCCAAGGGGTGAAAGAAGCCCACGCGCTCTTTGGCGACATTGACGGCATCGCCCTGGTCGAGGCGCAAACCCCGAAACTCTTGACAGCGATTGTGCAGCAGATCAGCAGCGTTCCCGGCATTGAGCGCACGGATACACGAATCGTCGTGCCCTAGACAGTTCAGAGTTCTAAGTTTGAGGGCTTGGGGCAAGCCAGTGGGTGATTTGCCCCTCGACCCGCTGGACGAGTTCGTGAAAGGCTTGCGCAACCGCGGAGCTGAGCTTCCCCCCAATAGTATAGGGGTCCTCGACTTCCATGGCGAAGATTTTTATCACTTTAGGGAAATCAAGTTTGAGCGCTGTGGCTGTGGCGATTAGCTCCGGCAGACCCGCATAATGGGGAGACGGAGCAAGCACAGTGCTCAAGTCTGATGGGGTCAGTTCGTAAATCGTCCCTGGGGGACTCTGTCCCGTCTTCACGGCATCAATGATGATCGCGCGCTCGTACCCAAGAAAGAGATCGAGCAAGGCCATCCCCGACAGCGCGCTCTCGACGACGTCGGCTTTGTCTTTGAGTCGCTCTCGAAGCGCTCGCGCTGCGAGAATCCCAACGGCGTCATCGCTGAGCAGTTCGTTGCCCAGGCCGAGAATCAGCGTCTTCACAGAGCTTTTCACTTATGGGATTTCAGTTGCTCCGTCAGATAATTCTCAATCCCGATCTGTTTGATCTGATCAAGCTGCGCTTCGAGCCAGTCGACATGAGCTTCTTCGTCAGCTAAGATGGACTCTAAGAGCGCGCGCGTCCCGTTGTCCCCCACTTCGACAGCGAGCGCAATGCCCTCATTATACGCCTCCACGGCCATATGTTCGGCAGCAAGATCGCTCTCAAACTGTGCTTTTACGTCTGCAGCGATCTTGATCTCGTTGAGCTTGCTGACGATGGGTGTCCCTTCAAGAAAGAGAATGCGCTCGATCAGCTTCTCAGCGTGCTTCATCTCAGTGATCGCGCGCTTCTCGATCGCTTCATGAAGGCGTTCGTATCCCCAGTTAGCGCACATCTCCGAGTGTACTATATACTGATTGATCGCGGTCAGCTCGTCCGCGAGCAGCGCATTTAAGCGTTCGATGATCTTCTTGTTCCCTTTCATGGTTCCTCCCTTGGCTTTCTTATGCGGCAATTATAAAGCAAGCCCCCCTCTGTGACAACTGTGTAACTGGGGGGCTTGCGTTTCTTAGCAGCTTCAGTCGCGTCGGATCTCGCGCACAAGGTTTCTTTCGCTATCGTAGACCCGCACGATCAAGGGCATCTGCCCTGGCAAGGCGTGCGTGGCGCAGCCATGACAGGGATCGTAAGCTCTGAAGGCCATCTCTACAAGATTGAGAATGCCGTCGTCAATCTTGCCGCCCTTGATGACGCCGCGGGCAGCCTTGTCCACGGACATCGCGATACGAGCTGCATTGTTTTGCGTCGCTACGATGAGATTCGCTTTGGTGATCACGCCCTTCTCGTCGGTCTGATAATGATGAAAGAGCGTGCCTCTGGGAGCTTCGACAACGCCGATGCCCTCGCTGGGTGTCGCTGTGGGAATCGTGCGCACGTTGGGGCTGGTGATCTCCGGGTCGTTTGCGAGTTCTTGCATACGCTCAGCAGCGTAGAGCAATTCGATCAATCGTGCCCAGTGATTGGCGAGCGTGTGATGGACGGGCTTTCCGCCTAGGGTCTTATAGAATTCTTTGTATGCTTCTTGGGCTTTGGGCGTGGCCATGCCCTCGGCAGCGTTCAGACGTGCTAAGGGCGCGACGGCGTAGACGCCGCTCTCTGGGCCGTCGACAAAGCCCTTCCAGCCGATATCTTTCAAATAGCAGAACTTGATATAACTCCACGGCTCAACATGCTCTGCAATGTGCTTGAGATACTCTTGCACCTTGAACTTTAAGAACTCTTTGCCGTTGGGGTCAACGACGCGCAGCTGCCCATCGTAGAAATTGACTCTATTCTGATCGTCGACCAAACCCATATAGTATGTCTTATGGGTGTAAGTATCAGACGTGATCGTCTCGACATACTGTTTGTTCTTGAGCACGACGTCTTGGAAGATCTGTAAGCTAAAGAGCCCGAACTTCACGGCGCGCTCCGCGCCGGCGATGAACTTCTCTTGGTCTTCTTTCGTGAGAGCCTTGGAGATGCCGCCGGGAAGCCCAAAGACCGGATGGATGACTTTGCCGCCGGCAAGCGCGATCAAGTCTCGTAGCTGCTTGCGCACCCCAATCACTTCGCGCCCGATCTCCAGGCCTACTTTACTTAAGACCCCCAAGATATTGCGCTGGGCCTTGGGAGCTGTCGGCCCGACGACAAAGTCCGGCCCGCCCAAAAAGAAGAAGTGCAGCGCATGGTCTTCAACCATGAACGCGCTGTACACCATCTCGCGGATCTTCTTCGCAGCGGGGGGCGGCTCGACTTTGTACAGATCATCGAGCGCTTTAGTTGCAGCCATGTGATGGGCTGTGGGGCAGACCCCGCAAATTCTCGACGTGATCTGGGGCATATCTTCCGCAGGACGCCCGACAGCAAACTTTTCGAAGCCACGCAGCTCCGGCACTTGAAAGAACGCTTTTTCTACGTTGCCCTTTGCGTCCAAGAAGATATCGATCTTGCCGTGGCCCTCAAGTCTTGTGATCGGATCGATGACGACTTCGCGGGTCATACCTGAGCACCTCCCTTGCGTTGTACGCGCCGGTGTAAGAGCGACGCTGGGAGACTGTACCGATAGAACGTCCCTACGGGGTCGACAATCTGCTCCATGATCGCAGCGATCTCCTTCTCGTCTTCGGCGTCTATGAGCGACGCGATAGCTGAGAGCGCTTTGGCTCCGTAGTCTTTCACGCGGCTCGTCGGGCCAAGACACCCTGTGCAGGGCATATTGGCGCTCACGCACGGGGCGCCGCAGCCGGAGCGCGTCGCCGGCCCCAAGCACAAGAGCCCTTGAGCGAGCAAGCATTTTTCTGAATCTATCTGAATCTGATGAGGGCGCTTCAGCTCTTTGAGGGCTAATTTTTCAGGCTTGGTTGGCTTGCGCGGGCACTCTTCACAGAGGGCTTTATCAGGCGCAAGTACCGTGCCCTTGGGGGGAAGCTTCCCTTCCAAGATTGCCATGATGGCGTTAACGATGAGTTTGACCGGTGGCGGGCATCCCGGTAGATAATAATCGACTTCGACGGTCTGATCGAGCGTTTTCACAGAATCACGGAACGACGGCAGTGTCAGCGCGAAGCCATTGGAGCCGAGCTTGAGCTGCTCCTGCGGGACGACGCCATCGGGGTTGACAACGCTCGGCGCTTCTTTATAGACATATTCGAAGATCGCTTGGCGGTCCCAGAGATTCGCCAAGCCGGGCACGCCTCCTAAGTGCGAACAGCTCCCAAAGGCGATGAGCAGCTGAGACTTCTTGCGCAAGAGCTCAGCCATCTCCTCTTGCTCAGAAGTTCTGATAGCTCCGTTGACAAAGCACGCCGCGAGCTCGCCGTCTTTCAGAGCTTCGACGTCAGCACGCTTAAAATCGAGCGCCACCGGCCAGAAGACAATATCCACAGCTTCGACGACTTTTAAAATATCTTCAGCAAGGTCTACGACGGCTTCCTCACAGCCCCCACACGAGGCGCACCAGTAGAACCCGACCTTGGGCTTGCTCATCGCGCACCTCCTTGGCTGCTCACTGCAACGACTTCTCGGTCTTGCACTGCTACTCGATGCGGCTTAAAAGGTCGCTCTAAGCGTAGCGGCCCAAGCTGACGAATCTGCTCGGCCATCTCGTTCATGACTTTCTGCACGCGATCCCCCTCAGACGCTGAGATCCATTCGAGCCGCACGCGCTCCGGCTCAATGCCCATCTCGGTAAGCACGCGCTTGAGCAGCGTATATCGTCGGAGGGCTTTATAATTGCCCGCTTGGTAGTGACAATCCCCCGGGTGGCAGCCGCCGATTAAGACCCCGTCGGCGCCATCAGCAAGGGCCTTGAGCACAAACTGGGGGTCTATTCTCCCAGAGCACATCACCCTAATGATACGGGCGTTGGGGGCGTAGACCATCCTCGAGATGCCTGCAAGATCTGCTGCCGTGTAGGTGCACCACGTGCAGAAGAACGCGACGATCCTCGGCTCCCATTGCTCAGACATAGCTTAACACCCCTTCGATCTCTTGGTAGATCTGTTCGTCGGTGAATAAGTGTTGCTGGGCTGCGCCTGACGGACAGGCCGCGACGCACGTGCCGCACCCCTTGCACAGCGCTTCGTTAATGACCGCGACGCCCTTGTCGCTATTGAAGCTAATCGCGCTGAACGGGCACAAGGGGATACACGTCTTGCAGCCGGAGCAGAGCTCTTCTCGGATGAACGCGGTGTTAGGTTCTAGCTCGACGAAGCCGCGGTCAATCAACGAAAGAACTTCAGCGGCGGCCGCGCCCGCTTGCGCGACCGTGTCTTGGATGTCTTTGGGGCCTTGGCATGCCCCAGCAATGAAGATGCCATCGGCGAACGTCTGCACGGGCGCCAGCTTGGGATGCCGCTCCAGGAAGAACCCGCCCGTCCCGCACGAGATATAGAACTTCCGACGGACTTCATCGGCGTCCGCCTGCGGTTCCAGCCCCACGGCGAGCACGACCATGTCGACGGGGATTCTGCGAATGACGCCGATGAGCGTATCTTCGGCACGGATGACGAGCTTGCCCTCTTCGTCAGGGGTCATGGCGTGATCGGTCACTTCAGCGACCCGTCCGCGAATGAAGTGAATCCCCTCTTCGAGCATTCGGTCATAGAACTCTTCATAGGCTTTGCCCGGCACGCGCATGTCAATATAGAAGTTATAGACTTCGGCGCCGGTGCGCTCCTTGATTAAGTGCGCAAGCTTCAGGGAGTAGAGACAGCAGACGCGCGAACAGTATGAATTATAGTTTCTGTCGCGCGACCCGACGCAGTGGATGATCCCAACAGCTTTAGGCTTTCGGCCGTCGCGCAGGCGGATCTCGCCGCCGGTCGGCCCTGAAGCGTTGGTCATGCGCTCGACTTCCAAAGCCGTGTAGACATTAGGATATTTGCCGTAGCCGTAGCGCGGGATTCTGCGTGCGTCGAAGGGCTTGAATCCCGTTGCTAATATGATCGAGCCCACGACGATCTCTTGGATTTGGTCCTTCATCTCATAGTCAATGGCTTTCGCTTCGCAGACGGTCGAGCAGAGCCGACAATCGCAGCAGATCGCGCAGTCGAGGCAGCGTTTGGCTTCTGCGACGGCTTGCTCTTGGGTGTAGCCCGTGTGCACCTCGTCGAAGGTGCGACGACGCGCAAGCTCGATAGCGGGCATGGGGATCTGGCTCTGCATGGTGACGCCGCTGGTGTCTACAGTATACGTGGGCTTGAACGGCCCCTCCAGCTCGCGGCCCACGCGCATATCTAATTTGTTCAGATAGCGATCGATCGAGATCGCGGCTTTCTTTCCGGCATACATCGCGTTGACGACGACGTCCGGCCCAGTGACGCAGTCGCCGCCGGCGAAGACCCCCGGAATGTTCGTCTCGAGGGTTACTTCGTCGACCTTGAAAGTACCCCACTTGGTCGTCTCTAGGCCGAGTTTATCGCCCAGGGACTTGAGATCGGGCACTTGCCCGATGGTGACGATGATTGCGTCACAGGGGAGCATGAACTCCGAGCCGGGGATCGGCTCTGGGGCGGGGCGCCCGGAAGCATCGGGCACGCCAAGCTTCATCTTCAGGCACTCTAGAGCCGTCACGCCGGTCTCTTTGTTCCCCAAGATCGTCTTAGGAGCTGCCAAGAAGAGCATCTTGACGCCCTCTTCTTCGGCGGCTTCGATTTCTTTAGGATCGGCGGGCATCTCGGCGCGCGTGCGCCGATAGACTATCGTGACTTCTTTCGCTCCGCAGCGGAGTGCCGTGCGCGCCGCGTCGACGGCCGAGTTACCCCCGCCGATCACCAAGACCCTCTCCCCGAGCTTGAATGGGCCTTCGAGATTGACCTTTCTCAAGAATTCGATCCCGCCCCAGACGTTGGGCAGGTCTTCGCCCGGAACGTTGAGCTTGCGCTCGACGTGTGCCCCGATTGCAACAAAGACGGCCGCATAGTGCTTGCGCAGCTCTTCCAGTGTGACGGCCTTCCCCACGGGGGTGTTGGTCTTGATCTCGATCCCGATCTCCTTCAGCCTATTAATCTCTTTCTCGATGATGTCGCGCGGCAACCGGAACGCAGGAATCCCAAGGGAGAGCATTCCGCCAGGGACGGGCTGAGCTTCGTAGATCACGGGCCAGTAGCCCCGCTGTCTCAGCTCATAGGCGCACATCAGCCCTGCCGGGCCAGAGCCGACAATCGCGATCTTCTCTGAGCGATTCACTTTGGGCTGGGGGAGCTTATAGTCTGGGAAGAGATCCGTGACAAAGCGCTTCAGCCCCGGAATATTTAAGGGCTCGTCGACATTGCCCCGGGTGCATTGGATGGTGCACGGGTGGGTGCAGACGCGTCCGCAGATCGAGGGCAACGGGTTGTCTCTCAAAATAACATCAAGAGCTTCCTTGAACTTCCCATGCGCGATAAGCGTGATATAGCCCTGGGCGTTCTGGTGAATCGAACACGCGGCTTGGCACGGGGGGGTGCCCCTTCGGGAGATTGTAAAGACATTGGGCACGGCTTGCGGGAATGGCCTGTAGATCGCTTTGCGCATCCCTAGCCCCTCGTCGAACTCCGAGGGCACGCTCACCGGACAGACCTCAGCGCAGAGCCCGCAGCCCGTACAGGTGTCTTCGTTCACATAGCGTGCCTTGCGGCGAATGCGCACCTTGAAGTTTCTCAGATCATAGGGTTCAACAGATTCGACTTCTGAGTACGTCAAGAGCTCAATGTTAGGATGGGCGCGGACTTGGGTCATCTTTGGGGTCAAGATACACGCGGCGCAGTCGAGCGTGGGGAAGCACTTGTCAAATTGGGCCATGTGTCCGCCGATGGTCGGTTCGCGCTCGACCAAATAGACTTTCTTGCCGGCGTCGGCGATCTTGAGCGCGGCTTCGATGCCCGCAATGCCCCCACCCACGATCAGAACATGCGGGTGAACCGGAACGCGCTTCTTCTCCAAGGGCTCATGGAACGCGACACGGCGCACTGCGGCCGCGACAAGCGCTTTGGCTTTCTCAGTCGCTTTCTGCCCATCAGCGGTCACCCAGCTCACATGCTCGCGAATATTGGCCATGTGGAAGAAGAACGGATTCTGTCCACCCTCAGCTGTTGCTCTTCTAAACGTCGCTTCGTGCATCAGCGGCGAACACGACGCCACGACAACACGATTGACTGTTCCTTCACGTAGGTCTTGTTGAATAAGCTCTTGGCCAGGGTCGGAGCACATGAACTTATACTCGCGGGCGACGGTGACAAACGGCAGTGTCTTGGCGAACTCCACAACTTCAGAGACATTGACTTTCGCGGCGATATTGACGCCGCAATGGCAGACGTAGACGCCGATCTTTGGCGCGCCGTTGGTCTCAGGCATGGACACGCGCACCTCCTCTCGCAGCGGGAAGGGTGAAGGGGACTAAGAGCCGATGCATCCCAAGCTGGCGCTCTGGCACCCCTAGGGCGAGCCCTAAGAGCTGAGTGAAGTAGACGACAGGGATCTCTAGACGCTCTTTGAATTGCTTGCTCATCTTATCTTGATAGCACTCTAAGTTAAATTGACAGAGCGGGCAGGCGGTCGCGACGACGTCCGCGCCGCGCTTGAGCGCTTCTTTCAGCAAGATATAGCTCAGCGGCACCCCGACTTCTGGAAGCGTGCCCATGAGAGCACCACCGCAGCAGCGGGTCTTCAAGGGCCAGTCGACTGTCTCTGCTCCCAGTGCCTTCATTAAGTGATCCATCGTCTTGGGGTTGACTTGATCATCGAACGCTGCGTAGGGGCGCACGATCTGGCAGCCGTAGTAGCACGCGACCTTCAGTCCTCTCAAGGGCTGGCGGACTTTGTTCGCAATCTGCTGCACCCCAATCTCGTTAATGAGAATATCCAGGGGGTGGCGCACGTGGACCTTGCGCGCGTAGCTCAGCCGAGCTGCTTGCAGAGCCCCGTCAATTGTGCGGCTCACTTCAGAGTACTCTTCTAAGTAATGCTGGGTCTTGGAGAGCACCAGATAACAGCCGCTGCACGGGGCCATGAGCGTTGGGTGATCGGGGGCTTGGCGCTCGGCTAATGCTAAATTTCGAGCAGCCAGCGCAAATGATTTCATCTCGTCTACGGCCATATACGCCGTCGCCCCGCAGCAGTTCCAGTCCTCAAGTTCTTCGATCTCGATATCAAGAGCTCGGAAGGAGGCAAGCACCGACTCTTCGTAAGCACGATTGGTGCCCTTGAGCGAGCACCCAGGATAGTAGAGATATCTCATGCGTGGGCCACCTCCCTGCGCACATCGCGCGCAAGCTTATCGACGAACGCTGTGGCTTTGGCAGCATCTACGGCGCGCAGGAGTTGCTCGATCTGAGAACGATTCTTGACCGACTCGAGCCGCAAGCTGAACCGCCCCGTTCGCAGCAATTTCAGCCCAAGCAGGGCTTGGTCCAAGATCTTCAAAGGGTTGGTCTTGGCGTAGAGCCGCAGCACGAGGTAACTCTCGGTGCTGCGCCCGCGCTTGCGCACCGTCTCGAAGAACTCGCGAGCGAGCACGGCCACAGGGAAGCGCTTGGGATCGACCCCTTCCTGGATGGCGCGCTGCTTCAGCTCAGCCATGAAGTCCGTGATCTTGATCTTGCGGGGGCACTCCACAGCGCACGCGTAGCACGAGGCGCACAGCCAGATCGTGAAGCTGTGCAGGACTTCTTCTTTGAAGCCGGCCCGGGTCATGGCGATGATCTTGCGCGGAGAGTAGTCCATATAGGTAGCCAAGGGGCAGGTACCGCTACAGGTACCGCACTGGATACACGCAAAGAGGGCGCGCCCGCCAGGCATGGAGGCGACCTCCTCAGGAAAGCGCAGGTCCAGCTCCGCCTCATATCGGAACCGTGGCCACGATTGCCACTCTTTCATTGGCGGCCTCCTTTCGAAGCTCACGACTTTATAGAGCTATATAGAAATGCTCCATCGCTAGCCATTCTAATGGTTTGCTAGAGGAATAGTCTATGATTCACAGCAGGTTCCTCTATGATTTCGGGCAAAAATCCTGACCAAGATCAACCCTCGAGGCGTCCCCGGTCATGGCGCCCCATCGCTTTGTTATCTATAGTATTCAAGATCAGAGAAAGGGGTAGATATGGGATTACGAGAAGATGCCTTGGAGTATCACAGCCGACGCCCAGCGGGCAAGTGGGAGATCACGCCTACTAAGCCGTGCCTCACTCAACGTGATCTTTCACTAGCCTATACGCCCGGAGTTGCCGAACCATGCCTGGAGATCCAGAAGAACCCTGAGGACGCGTACAAGTACACGACCAAGGGCAACTTGGTCGCGGTCATCACCAACGGCACAGCCGTCTTGGGATTGGGCAATATCGGCGCTTTAGCGGGCAAGCCCGTCATGGAGGGTAAAGCCCTGCTCTTCAAGCGCTTCGCCGACATCGACTCGATCGATATCGAGGTGAACACCGAAGACCCGGACCTCTTCATCCAGACCGTCAAGCTCTTGGAGCCCACCTTTGGCGGTATCAACCTCGAAGACATCAAAGCCCCAGAGTGCTTCTATATCGAAGAGACCCTGAAAAAAGAGATGCAGATCCCGGTCTTCCACGACGATCAGCACGGGACGGCGATCATATCCGGCGCGGCTCTGCTTAATGCTCTAGAGCTGGTCAACAAGAAGATCTCTGAAGTAAAGATTGTCTTTAGCGGGGCCGGGGCGAGCGCCATCGCCACGGCAAAATTCTACGTGCTCTTGGGGGCCAAGAGAGAGAATATCATCATGTGCGACACCAAGGGCGTGATCTACCAAGGGCGCACAGAGGGCATGAACCCGTACAAGCAAGAGTTTGCGGCCAAGACCAAGGCGCGCACCCTTGCAGAAGCGCTCGTTGATGCTGACGTCTTCGTGGGGCTGTCAGGCCCAAATACAGTTACGAAAGAGATGCTCAAGAAGATGGCCAAAAAGCCCATTATCTTCGCGATGGCCAACCCCAACCCTGAAATCCCCTACCCCGACGCTAAAGAAGCCCGGCCTGATGCAATCGTCGCCACCGGGCGCAGCGACTTCCCCAACCAGGTCAATAACGTCCTGGGGTTCCCGTTTATTTTCCGGGGGGCGCTCGACGTGCGCGCTACCCAGATCAACGAAGCCATGAAAGTTGCTGCCGCCAAGGCCCTCGCGGCGCTAGCCAAAGAAGACGTGCCCGACTCGGTCGTCAAAGCCTATGGGCTCGAGTCATTGCACTTTGGGCCGGATTATCTCATTCCCAAGCCGTTAGACCCACGGGTGCTCTTGTGGGAGGCCCCGGCGGTCGCTCAAGCGGCTATGGAGACCGGCGTCGCACGAGTGAAGCTCGATCTGAACAAATATCGAGAGCAGTTGGAGGCGCGCTTAGGCAAATCCCGCGAGATGATGCGCATCGTCTTCAACAAAGCACGCGCCAACCCCAAGAGGATCGTCTTAGCTGAAGGCGAGCACGAGAAGATGATCCGCGCGGCCTATCAGATGGTCTTCGAGCGCATTGCCAAGCCCATTCTCCTGGGAGATGCCCAGACGATTCACGCTCGTGCTCAGCAATTGCAGATCAATCTCAACGGGATCGAAGTCGTGGACCCGCGCACCGATCCGCGTCGCGAACGCTACGCTCAGAGACTCTATGAGCTGCGCTGTCGCAAAGGGGTCGCGCTCACTGAAGCCTATGAGTTGATTACTCGGCCCAATTACTTTGCCGCGGTCATGGTTGACCTGGGCGATGCTGATGGGATGATCGCCGGGTTGGGGTTCCATTATCCCGAAGGGCTGCGCCCGATCTTGCAGATCATCAAGACCTGCCCCGACTGCAAGACCATCGCTGGAGCGTATTTGGTCACGCTCAAGAATAGGGTGCTGCTCTTTGCCGATGCGACCGTCAACGTCGAGACCGACGCGGAGAAGCTCGCGGAGATCGCGATCCTGACGGCGCGTCTTGCCAAGGACTTCGACATTGAGCCCCGCATCGCGATGCTCTCGTATTCAGACTTTGGCAGCGTGCGCCATGCGCGCACAGAGCGCGTGCGCCAGGCCGTAGAGATCGTGCGTCGCCGCGCGCCTGAGCTCATCATTGACGGCGAGATGCAGGCCGATACGGCCCTCATACCGGAGATCCTCAATGGGGGCTACCCGTTCAATCGCTTGAAGGAACCTGCCAATGTGTTGATCTTCCCCAATTTGGAGTCGGGGAATATCAGCTATAAGTTAGTGCAGTGTCTGGCCAACGCGGAGATCGTCGGGCCGATCCTGATCGGGACGCGCAAGCCGGCCCACGTGCTGCAGCGCTATCACGAAGTCAAAGACATCGTGAATCTTGCAGCAATCGCTGTGGTCGAGGCGCAGAAGCTCGAAGAAGCTGCGAAGGGGTGCTGTCCAGAATAAGAAGCTCTGGTTGCACCCCTCTCTTGCTCGTGGCTCTTGGGGGGCGGGAGAGAGGAGCTGTTATCGCTTCTTGAGCATTTTCGTAAGTTTCTCTAGCTCCCCCTCAGCCATGCTGTAGAAGTGTTCTGGCTGGGGGAAGCGCGCGCTCTTCACGTCTTCGCGATATCTGGCGAACGCGTCCAGCAAGATCGGGCTGAGATTCACGTACTGTTTGACGAACTTCGGCGTGAAGCGTTCAAACATCCCGATCATGTCGTGGACGATCATGAGCTGCCCATCCACGTCTTTGCCGCTGCCTAGACCATAGACGGGGATCTTGACGCGCTCATGAATAATTTTTGCTACTGGTGCGGGAATGCACTCGAGAAGAATCGCGAACGCTCCGGCTTCTTCTAACGCTTCCGCGTCGGCGATCAGTCTCTTGGCTGTTTCGGCGTCACGTCCTTGGGCTTTATAGCCCCCTAACTGAGTATACGATTGCGGGGTCAGCCCGATGTGCCCCATCACCGGGATTCCTGCGTCGGTGATCGCTCTGACTATAGGGGCCATGCGCGCCCCGCCCTCTAATTTCACGGCGTCAGTGCCGCATTCAGACATAAAGCGTCCAGCATTGCGGATCGCTTCTTCTTTGGAGACTTGGTAGCTCATATACGGCATATCCCCGATGACGAACGCGTACTTGACAGCACGACAGACCGCTGCCGTAAACGTGATCATCACGTCCATGGTGACGGGGAGGGTCGTGGGGTAGCCGAGCATGGTCATCCCAAGAGAATCTCCAACTAAGATCATCTCGATGCCGGCGCGGTCCATCAGGAGCGCCGTGGGGTAGTCATAGCACGTGAGCCAACTGACGGGTTCCCCCTTGGCTTTCATCTCGTAGAGCTTGGGGATGGTGATCTTCTGCCGCTCGGTTTTTTCGGCTTTGGGTGCCATAGCGAGCCTCCTTGGTTTAGGGCTTGGGAATCGCTAAATCTTTCGCCCCCGGCTTGGACATCACAGCTTCGGGGTAGTTCTCTTGGATGAGCTCGTGGATGGTCTGGGCGTATTTCACTTTCTCACGTGCCATCTCAGCTAGGAGCTGCGGGCTTGTCCAAGGCTTGTAGAGTGCACCCGGCCCAGCGGCGCACGCCGGCCCATGCTCGATCTTAAAATAACATGGCGCGCAGACACGGGCCATCTCCGGCGCGTCGTAAAAGCGCATATATCCCCCAAATGATTCAGTGAGCACGACGTGCAAGTCCATCGGAATATCTATAGCTTTGCGGATCGAAGCGAGCTGAGGCAGCGATAAGTCTGCTATGGGGTTGAACGTCCCCGCGCCGAGCATCTGCAAGACTTTCGCGCCGGCGGCGTTGGCGTGCCCCGCGTAGATCGAGACTTTGAACGTGACGTCCTTGGGAATGTCGCCCTTCTGTTTCAGTTCGTTCAGCAGCCACAGCAGTCCTTCATCAATCACTAAGAATCCTCGGAACCCTATCTCTATGCAACGCATGATGTCAGAGATCACATAGCGCAGCTGATCGGAGCCGCGAAATCTCAGCCCCGAGAACGCCCCCTCGGGCGTGACTAATTGTCTGCCCGTATCCCACGCCGAGCGCGGCCCTGGGGTGAGAATGACTTCAAGCTTGGCTTGCGCGGCGAGCTTGGCAAAGTCTTTGAGCTCTTTTCTGTCCAAGAGCGTTGCGCCCATCACGACCGAGATAATTCTATGAATGGGCATCTTGCGCTTCTCGCTCTCATCAATAAGCGCTTCGAGCACGCTCACGCGCTCGACCCCCGAAATCTCCATGCGGTACTGAGCGCCGTCGGGGAAGCGCTTTTCGCTCGTGGGCAGCTCATACGCATCGCGTCCGGGGATGCCGAGCTTCTCCATCATCTTCGCCACTTGCTGCATGGTCATAAGAGAAACCTCCTTATCCAGCTTTGTGATTGTAGGGCTTTGTCTGGGGGGCGCACCATGACCCAGCGCAGTTTCGAAGATGATCATGAGCATTGCCTCCGGCCAACTCTTCGTCTATTCTCAAGTGGCAATCTTGAGCGTGACTTCGTTATAATAATCAAAACCGCACGAAGGAGGCGTTCATGCGTGACGTAGCCGTTCTCGGGGTCGGCGCGACCGCGTTTACAAGCCAGACCCCGGAGGTCAACTGGAAAGAGCTCATCTACGATGCTGCAGTCAAGGCCTATGCCGAAGCCGGCATAGATCCGCGGCGTGATGTCGATAGCTTCGTGACGTGTGCCGAAGACTACTGGGAGGGCTTTTCGATCTTCGACGAGTTCACTCCTGATCAGTTAGGGGGAGCCTTGCGCCCGACAATGACCGTCTGTGGCGATGGGCTGCAGGGGCTCGCCACGGCGTACATGCAAATCAAGACAGGGATGTTCAATATTGTCGTGGTCGAGGCCCACAGCAAGATCTCTGAACTCTTGACCTACGAACATATCGTCGAGTTGGCGTTCGATCCCATCTATGAGCGTCCGCTTTCAGCGGAGCGCGAGGTGCATCCCTATTATGTTGCAGGCTTGGAGATGAATCTCTATCTGCACGCGACGGGGACGACCGAAGAGCAGTGCGCCCTCGTCGCGGTGCACAACCGACGGCAAGCCCTGAACAACCCGTTGGCGCCCTACGGAGCACGCCTTGGGCTGCAAGAGATTTTTCATTCGGGCTATGCGTTCACCCCCTTAAAAAAGTGGGAGATCGCCTCGCGGGCTGATGGGTGTATCGTCTTCGTCTTAGCCGCAGGGGAGATCGCGCGACGACTCACCAAAAAGCCGTTAGTCTACGTAGAGGGGATCGGCTGGTCGTCGGAGTCGCCGTGGATCTCTGCGCGCAGCGCCGACGCAAGCTATGCGCGTCATGCGGCACAGATGGCCTATCGTCAAGCGGGGATCACTAATCCCAGAAGGCAGATTGACGTCATCGAGGTCGAAGATCGCTTTGCGTTCAAAGAATTACAGCATCTAGAAGCGCTAGGCTTTGCGCGTCCTGGAGAGGCAGGCTGGCTCGCACAATCAGGGGCTTTAGGGCTTGACGGTGAGCTCAAAGTTAATCTCAGCGGGGGCTCGCTGGGCTGTGGAGACTTAATAGAAGCTTCAGGGCTGCAGCGCGCTTTAGAGATCGTACTGCAATTGCGTGGTGAAGCGGGAGCGCGTCAAGTCCCTAACGCTCGTGTTGGTGTGGCTCAGTCGTGGCGCGGGCTGCCGCATGGGACGGGTGCGGTCGCCGTGTTTGCGCGAAGGGATTGAAGGTGAGAAGAGCTATGGATCTGAAGAAGATTCGCAAAGACGTCGCGGTCGTCGGCGCGGGGATGACGGTCTTCGCGCGCAGGCTCCAAGAGACGGGCAAGGAGATGAGCTGGGAGGCCGCGAAGATGGCCCTCGACGAAGCGGGGCTGACTCTCAAAGACATCGATGCTGTCGTTCTAGGATCAGCGCCTGATGCGTTCGATGGCGTGCACAAGAAGGGCGAATGGCTGCTCGATGGCGCTGGTGGGACGAACAAGCCCTTTATGCGTGTCTACACGGGCGGGGGCACCGCGGTCTTCGCTCCCATCGCTGGGTGGTGGCACGTCGCCTCGGGAATGTTCAAGCGCGTGCTGGTCGTCTGCGAAGAGAAGATGTCTTCCGTGCAGCCTCACGCGCAGAGCGCGTTTGCGCACATCTGGGACCCCATCTTAGATAGACCCTTAAGGCCCAATCTCGTGTGGATCTTCGCCATGGAGATGCAGCGCTATATGCACAAATACAACGTGCGCTATGAAGACATCGCGCTTGTCGCTGTCAAGAACAAGCGCAACGCTGTGGGGCACCCGTGCGCGCAGCTGGCCGATCCCACTATCACTCTCGATGACGTGATCAACTCCGAGCCGATGGCGCTCCCTGTGCGCCGATTAGACATTAGCCCGCCGTCGGACGGGGCGTCAGCTATCGTGCTCGTCAGCGAGGACGTAGTGTACGAGCATACAGACTCTCCCGTCTGGATCGAGGGCGTTGGCTGGTGTCTGGACACGACGATGTGGACCAATAGAGATTTAGCGTTCCCGAAGTTCCTTGCGCGCGCAGCGAAGATGGCCTACGAGATGGCTGGGATCAAAAATCCTAGAAAAGAGATAGACTTCGCCGAGCCCTATGATCCGTTTGATTACAAAGAGCTCCAGCACTTGGAAGGGCTCTTGCTTGCCGATCCCGGCGAGGCAGCGATCATGACTCGTGAGGGAAAGACCCAAAGAGATGGAGAATTCCCCGTCTGCCCTAGCGGCGGGCTCTTGGGTGTTGGGAACCCTATTGCTGCGACACTGGGGATTAAGATCGGGGAAGTCTACTGGCAGTTGGCGAGAAAAGCTGGGCCACGTCAAGTGAAGAAGGACGTGCGCACGGGGGTCGCCCAAGCCTGGGGCGACTTGATGCAGTTTAGTGCTGTCGTTGTCATGAGGAGGCGCTAACTATGAGCAAGAAGACAGAATTTGGGCCGCCGCTCAACCCACGAGGACGGCGCTTGGAAGCGAAAGAACTCGAGAGTATCACGCATGTTCGTGCCAAGGTTCCCGCCAAGTACGCCTGGGCTGCGGGCACGGCGATGAGCCGCTTCTTAGAAGAGCTCAAGAACGGCAAGATCATCGGGCGCAGGTGCGCTCGGTGTGATCGAGTGCTCGTGCCACCGCGGATGTTCTGCGAGCGGTGTTTCCAGCCCACGACGGAGTGGGTCTATCTGCCGGGCACCGGTGTTGTTGAAACGTTTTCGATCTCGTACATAGACACGAACGCAAATCGCATCAAGGAGCCGATCTTAGTGGGCGTAATCGCGTTTGACGGTGCGCCGCCGCACTGCGGGATCATGCACTACTTTGGGGAAGTAAAGCCCGAAGAACTGAAGATCGGTATGCCCGTCGAACCCGTCTGGAAGCCCAAAGAAGAGCGTGTCGGCTCGGTCTTGGATATCAAATACTTCCGGCCACGCCGAAAGTGAGGAGTAAGCTATGATTGAGAGGATCGAGAAAGCCACAGAGATTCGCCATTGGCTAGGCGACATGGAGGCCGATCACTATTACTATAGCTCCGGGATTGCCGGGGAGAAATTCTTTGTCGCCTTGCGTGATGAGGGCCAGATCTTAGGGGCACACTGTGCTGCGTGCAATCTCACGTATGTGCCGCCGCGAATCTACTGCGAGCACTGCTTCGCTGAGCTGACAGAGTATAAAGACATGGGCAAGCGCGGCTGCGTCGTCGCGTTCACAATTGCGCACTATGACAAAGCGGGCCATCGTTTAGAGCCTCCGGAAATCTTCGCTCTGATTAGTTTCGGACCATGCACGACGCCCTTGCTGCACAGGCTCGGTGAAGTCGAGCCAGAGAAGATCTGTGTCGGCTTGGAAGTCGAAGCCGTCTTGAAGCCCAAGAAAGACCGCGAGGGGAAGATCACCGATATTCTGTATTTTCGACCCAGATAAAAAAATCACGAGTCACGGCTCTTAAAGTATTTTGAGCATCTCACAGTTGTTCGTAATGCGCCCCGTGCTCATTGCTTTTCACTTCTATGATCTTCCCTTCAAAATCTCCTCGCGCCCGATGTGGTGCACCGCGATCTTCCCCAGCTCAGCATACAAGTCATGGCCGATATAGAAAGCCGGCTTGATCTTCTCTAGATCGAGCACCTCGTGCTCGTCGAAGGCTTCTCTCAGATAGTGCGTAGCGACGACCTCGCCCACGAACCATTCGTGATCCCCGTAGGTGTGATGTTCCACGAGCTTGCACTCATAGGCAGCATAGGCGTCCTTTAAGATGGGCGCGCCGATCTTCAGGGGCTTCTCTGTTGCTATCTGGAATCTCTCGAATTTATTAAATTCCCTTCCGCTCGTCCGGCCGACAGCTGCGATGAGTCTGGCACGCTCGATGGATAGGAAATTGACCGCGAACTCCTGGGCTTCCAGAATCAATTCATACGAGAATCTCTTTGGGGAGATGGCGACCCCATAGAGCGGAGGCTCAAAAGAGAGCGGACAATGCCACGCCACAGCGAGCGCGTTCTCTCGCCCTTTGGCCTTGACTGTAACGATGGTTGCTAGCTTCGGATAGTAGTGCGTAAACGCACCTGCTCCTTTTACATACGCTGTGGGCATCGTCGCTTCTTTTTTTGTTATCCCGCGGTCAGGGCCACCCGTCCGCTTGGAGGAACCCACGCCGGGTCACCATAAAACCTCCCTTCTGGGTGTTATCTTAGAGCATTGCTGTCTTCGGGGTCAAGCCCTTGTCATGAGCTCTGATCTTGATTATCATCATCTGTGCATGTGCGCCATGTCATGGATGGGATATATCTGAAGGGCTATGATAAATAATATGGAGATCATCAAATCTGGGCAGAAGGAGCTTTTACAGCCCCCTGACGTCGAGGAGTTCCGGCGCTGGATGAGGGAGAACAAGTCTCCAGCTCTGCGGGACAAGGTCATGGACGAGCACGAGGCCGTCAAGCGCTTTATCAAGGACGGCGACTATATCGGCGTCGAGCTCTACGGCACGGTGCGCTGCCCCATGTCGATCATCCGCGAGATCGTGCGTCAGGGGAAGAAGCATCTGCGGCTGGCAGGCCAAGGGCTGCTCGAGATCGATTTTCTTGTAGCAGCAGGGCTTGTCGATGCCATGGATATTACGTATGTGGGGTACGAGGTCTTGGGGCTCTCCAATATCTTGCGGCGCGCTGCCGAGAGCGGGAGAGTCAAATTAGTCGAGTGGAGCAACGCCGCGATGGCCTGGCGCTTCAAAGCTGCCGCTATGGGCGTGCCGTTCATCCCCGTTCGCTCGATGCTCGGCACAGACACGCTCAAATACAGCTCAGCCAAGGTCGTCAAGGACCCGTTCACGGGCATTCACGTCACGCTGCTCCCTGCGCTCATTCTTGACGTTGGAATCATTCACGTTCATCGCGCAGACAAATACGGTAATGCTCAGATCGACGGGATCTCAGGGTTCGCCTTCGAGATGGCCCGCGCCTCGAAACGCTTAATTATCAGCACCGAAGAGCTTATCTCGACTGAAGAGATCCAGCGCTATCCCGAGCGCACGATCATCCCGTGGTTCTTGGTCGACGCTGTAGTCGTCGCGCCCTTCGGCTCGCACCCCGGCGAGATGTGCTATTGCTATGAGCGCGATCAAGAACATCTCTTAGAGTTTCTCAAAGCCGCCGAGACCGAAGAGACGACCCAGCAATATCTGCAAAAATACGTCTATGGGCCCAAGAACCACCAAGAGTACTTAGATCTCATCGGGCGAGATCGCTTAGAGGCCCTCAAGCGCGCCAACAAGGGACGGTGAGCGCGATGGCAGAATATAGCCCCACAGAACTGATGATCTGTATCGCCGCACGCTTAATGAAAGAAGCGCGCACCGCGTTCATTGGCACAGGCATCCCCATGTTAGCTGCTGCCTTGGCGAAGAAGCTTTATAACCCAGACTTGATCGCGATCTTCGAGTTTGGGGGCATCGGCGCCTCGCTCGAAGACTTGCCCAGAGCCGTCGGTGAAGCCCGCACGTTCTATCGCGCCATGGTCGCCACCGGGATCTGCGACGTGATGGAGACTGCACAACGGGGTCTTATTGAATACGGCTTTCTGGGCGGGGCCCAGATCGACCCTTACGGGAACTTAAACACGACGGTGATCGGCCCGCACGATAAACCCAAAGTGAGGCTGCCGGGCAGTGGCGGGGCCAACGACGTCGGGTCGCTCTGCTGGCGGACGATCGCGATCATGAAGCACGAGAAGAAGCGCTTTGTCGAGAAGGTCGATTTTATCACGACGCCGGGGTATCTAGACGGCCCAGGGGCACGGGAGCGCGCGGGCTTGCCCGCAGGGACCGGGCCCTATCGCGTCGTCACGGATTTAGCTCTTCTGGGCTATGACGAAGAGACGAAGCGCATGATGCTTTTAGCGACGCATCCGGGCGTGACCGTCGAGAAAGTTCTCGAAAATACGGGCTTCGAGCTGATCATTCCCAGGAGAGTCGCGCAGAACGAGCCGCCCTCGGCTGACGAGCTGAGGGTCCTGCGCACCGAAGTCGACCCTGAGCGATTGTATATTTAGCGATCATCGCTGAGCGTCGAGATGACCATTGAATCACTGAGTGCTAACCCTTTCCCACCAGCGCCGCAAATTACCGGATTCCAGTTGGCGATTACAGGTAAGTAAACAGAGGCCCCAAGGTATCAGCGCCCTAGGGCCTCCTCCGACTCAGAACGATGGCGGCTTCGCTACCAGAATGCCCCCATCATCAAAGGACCTCGCTGCCTTCAGCATCTCCTCCGGCGAGCGATACTTGCTATCAGGGTAGAAGACGAGCGCTGCGATGTTTCTGATATCGATCTTGCCATCAGCGTTGATGTCGCGAACAAAGACTATGAACCAGTTCAGCGGGATGTCCCACTCCGGTGGGGGCTTGATCCCGAGGACTGGGGCATTTGCCATCAATACCAGGTAGTCGCCGGCATCGTAAGAGCGTGCAGCTCCCAAGGGCTTGAAGCATTGGCCTCTGTCGATGATCTCGAACTTCACTAGCGCCCTCACCAGCCCGATGTAATCCCCGCGCTGGAGCTGATCGAACCTGAGCAGGGCCTAGATCCCCTGATACTCTGGGAATATGTAGGTCTTGAAGTGTTTTCCATCATAAAGCAGCCTAAGGTCTGGCTCAAAGGCCGCAGCGTGGGTTCTTTTTGCAATGTTCGTCTAGGTCTATGGCTACTAACTGCTCCATTATCCATGGGAATGCTGGGTCATCCGGTAGCAGGGCACAAGGATAGACTTCCGGTTCCGGTAGTGGCTGAAGGACCCGGATCACTATCGGCCTGGAGACAGCTTGCCGCGGCACGCACGGTGGCGCTGCCCCTAAGAAATGGGCCGTGTAAACGACGAAAGCCTGATAGGTGTCAGGCTTAGTGTAGGTATGCACGGCGATAGGGCTTATACTCGTCCGACCGGTGCCATCACCGAAATCGAAGCTATAAGTAGCCGGTGGACAGCCGCGGTCGCTCAGGGCTGGCCCATCGCTGAAAAGACTACTGTCAGAGGGGCCGGCCCCTCCGTAGGCGTGGCGATCAAATCGACGGTCACTATGGGTGCTGGCTGAGGCTGCGCACCCACAACACCAGAGAGGACAACTCCGACCGCAAGACACAAGGCACAAAGCCCCGCCATCCGATACGCTTTGCCGAGCATATCTGTCATCCCTCCTTTTCGGCTCTCGTGGGCCAAGACAATTCCATTTATAACCCCTGAGCGTGAAAAAACGTGAAATGACGGAAATCAGCTCTGGATGAGCGATAGCATATCGAGTCTGAATCTTTGCGAAGGGCTGACTTTTGAGATATGATCAGACCAAGGTGGTTTAGAATGACTATGGCGATAGCAGTCAAGCTGGGCAAGAAAGGGCAGATGGTGCTCCCGAAAAAGATTCGTGATGCCCTGGGGCTCAAGGAGGGCGATGTGCTAATCATAACCCTAGGCGAGCAAGGGCAAACCCTGCTCATCACCCCCCAGCAGTACGCCGCCCTTACCCGAGGGATGCTCAAGGGAACATGGGGGCGCAATAAACAAGAGATCGAGCGCTATATCAGCAGAGAGAGGGAGTCATGGAAGGGTCCAAGCGCCTAGCCGCTGAATTGGCGCACTATAAAAGAGTTGGGTTGGACAGCTCTATTCTGATCTATCATCTTGAAGATCTCGCTCCCTATGCGGAGCTCACAGAGCTCATCTTTGCCCTCCTCGCGAAGGGCGAGTTCTCCGCAGTACTCTCGACGATCTCGGTGACAGAGCTTCTGGTGAAGCCTATGGCTTCGGGGAAAGAGGATCAGGTTGAAGCGTGCGAGCGCTTCCTCCAAGGGCTGCCCCACACGGAGATCGTAGCTCCAGACTATGATATTGCCAGAGAGGCCGCTCGTCTGCGAGGCCGCTATGGGCTGCGCATCCCCGATGCTCTCTTGCTAAGCACTTCTCTCAAGAGAGGTGCCGAAGCTTTTCTCACCAACGATGCCGAGCTCAAGAGAGCAGGGGTCGAAGGGGTTGCCATCCTTCTCTTAGATGATTATCTCAGCGAGAAGAAGCCATAACTCAGATCCGTCGTTCCAGCTGATTCTCCAGACTGATATTCACCCCCAGACGCTTTATAGCTTCGCAGATATTGCGAAAGCGCGGATCGGCTTGCAGCAGCTCCCACGTCTGCTCATCTTCCGTGTCTATGCTGCATTGCCAAATATTGGCTCGCTCCGTCCGATAGAGCGCTAAGTCATAGACCCCGTCGATCTCCACAGCGATCTGCCGTGCCCACTGCATCAGGGCAAGGAAACGCTCTTCAGCGAGCGTCTCCGGCTTCATCAGCCGGAACGTCAGGATCATGGTGTCCCCCTCTCGCTCTCAGCTAGAGCAGAGGAGAAAGCGAAAAACTTTCCCCTCCGCTCTCCTTCCCCGCTTACTGCAACAAAGCTGCGATCAGGTTGAGCAAGACCGCTTGAGCGAACTTGACCTGAAGTGCTGGATCAATCATGCCTATCACACGAGTCAGCTCCCGATGGGGCAGCCCCATGAAGGCATGGATATCCTCGATCTCTATCTGGCCATTTCCATTCAGGTCGCTCACCAAGACTAGATGGAAGTCCCTCTCGTTCTTGGGGTCGACCGGTGCGTCGAGCTCGTTCTTAGGGTCATAGAAGGCAACGATGTGATAGTACCCCTGCTTCAGCGGGTTGCTGCCCAGCTTGTACTCGCGCATCAGCTCGATGGCCCCCAGGCGTGTGCCGTCCGCCTGCTGGCCCAAGATCACGCCATCATCCAAGCTTCTGGCCGCGAAGAGCCGGACCCCCTCACGGGGGAATGTCAAGTCTATGCTCCCGTCGTCCAATATTCCCCTTAGGCCAAGTGGGATTCCATTCATTCTGGGGAGCAGCACTTCAAGAGGGGGCGGTATGATAGACACATGGGGGATGAGCTGGTTGACCCCGTCGATGATCTGCTGCGGGGTGATGGTGGGTGTGGGCTCAGGCTCAGGGCTAGGCGGAGGTTCGGGAGGGGGCTGCCCAGCCACCGTTACCGTTCCGAGTGCCAGCAGCCCCAGTCTGTGTAGTTTGCGCATCTGCTATCCCTCCTTTTCAGGGGTGTGCGCATAGTTCTGCGTCGGTGGGGAGGGGCATCCGAGCTCTAAGTTCAGATGCCCGCTCCTCGAACCGCGCCCCTTCTCCCCTAGGGCGTTTTGGGGGTAAGGGCAGGGCGACCCTGCCCCTACGCTCTCACTGGAGATTTACGCTCCTTTCGGCGATGTTGTTCGTCTCATCGCGCTCGTTAATCTTGTTCTCTGGGTCGACGATCACCGTCACGATGTAGGTGCCCGGCTGGGTCACTGTTGCTGCGGCCAGGATTGGCTGCGATGCTTCTTTAGCCAACCCTGCGATCTCCTCTTGGTGGATAAGTCGCCCGTTGAGCAGGACGCGCACGGTGAAAGGCTCCGTCAGGTCAATCTGTCCGATGTTGGCAATCGTCGCCAATACTAAGATGTCCCACCATCCTGGGCAGGGAGGAGCAGAGCACGGGGTGCTGAACTTGCGGGCCGTGACCGACAGATGGCGCACAGTCAGGTCGCAGCACTGCAACCCCGCGCTGAACCAAGGGTCAGAGGGAATCCCATTGGGCCGGAGGGGGGCCAGGAGCATCTCATCGCCGTTCATTACCAGGGGGTCCCAAGGAGGATCCCGCGGTAGTGGATAGATAAGTGCCAGGGGCTTGCCCTGGGAATCGGTCATGACCATGAACCAGCCTATCCCGAGCTCAGGGGGAAATGGCAGATTGAGCCCCTGCGCATGGCCCAGAAAGAAATAGTAGTCCCCTTGAGGGAAGGGCCCCACGCCGTTGATGCTGAGAAGATTCTTCTGCGCCCGGAGGCCCCCGATTACCTCAAGATTGTCTTCCTTACGATGGTTGGTGACGCCAAAGGAGATGATCTTGGCAATCGTGGTCCCGCACTCTTTGATTTCAGCGAGCAGGCTGCCATCGTCGAGAGACCTTGCAGGCAGCTGAAGGCCGTCGGGTATGCCGTTTAGAGGGGGCATAATCTGGAACTGTGGGGATGGCTGCTGCTGCGCCCCGCCCAGGGCTCCAGAAAAGACTCCGATCACTAAGCACAGGGCCACAAGCCCCGCCGTCCGATACGCGCTGCTGCTGAACATTGATGATCCCTCCTTTTCAGCCCTTTAGGGCTGAGATCGTTTCATGATAATCCCCGAGCGTGAAAAAAACGTGAAATAATGGCAATGACGAAAATCTCGTCAAAAACAGTCGAGAGACTCTTGCATAGAGATGGAAATGGGATAGGAATCTATCTAGAAGCGCTCGCGTCGCGCCCAGGCATACAGGATCTGCTGATTGATTGGGACATTCTTCAAAAAGCTTGCCCGCAGAGCTTCATCAGTGATTTGGTTGGCTATCCGGTAGACTTCGTCATGGGCTTTCTGTAAGTATTTGTTGGCTTCGGCAGTGCGCCCGTGCGCTTGAAGAATCTGATAGTGAGTAAAATAAAAGCGCTGCGCTTGGGTGATCATCCCGTGCTGGGCCTCAAGCACCTGCATCGCACGCGTGGAGCAGTCTAACGCTAAATTGAGTTCTCCCAGCCCAAGATGCGCCCGGCCCTTCTCCGAGAGCGTCCCGACTTCGAGCCCTTTCAGGCCCGCTTCGCCGAGCATTCTCAGCACGCGATCCAAATAATTCAGAGCTTCCCTATAGCGCCCCTGCTCGATCTGGAGCGTGCCCCAATTTAAGAGGATGACCCCCAGGCCCCGGCGGTCCCCCACCTCGCTCATGAGGGCATAGGCGCGCTCATAGCACTCGTGGGCGCGTTCCCATTGGCCCAGATCACAGAAGACTAAGCCAAGATTGTTGAGTACTGCTGCTTGTCCGCGTAGATCAGCGGCAGCTTGGAGGAAAGAAAGCGCTCTTTCTAGGTTCTCTTGAGCCTGGGCGTACTCTCCCAGAAGAAGTTGGATGATCGCACTGTTTTTCAACGCATGTGCCTGGCGGTGCCCATCGCCCAGAGAGGCCCACAGTTCCCCGGTGCGCTGGAAGCACCTCAACGCTTGGCTATACTCACCCAGCTGAGCGTGAATGTCTCCGATATTATAGAGCACTCGCGCGGTAATGGAACGATCGGGGAGCTTTTGGCTGATCTCCAATGCTTCTTTGAGAGCTTGTTGAGCAGCTTCGCGCTGGTCTGCCGCCAACTCGATCCATGCTCTCTTCTGGTAGGCTTGACAGAGCAAGGCTTTTTCTCTTAATTCTTGAGCGAGCGCGATCATCTCTACGATGGCAGCGCACAGTTTTTCTAAAGACGGCTTGATGTCGTAGATCGTGGGGAAGAGATCTGTGTAGCAGTCTAATAATTCGAGCTTCGTCTTGCGCAGGCGCGCAGCGCTTCGGGCTTGAATCTTGGGGAAGAGCGCCAGAGCTCGCTCCGCGAGCGCGAGGGCTTCGCTGTACGCATACGCTCGCTGGGCGCGTCGGGCTGCGCGGAGCATATAGATGAGAGCTTTCTCCCACAGCTGCGCGCGCTCGCAGTGCTGAGCTAATTCCCCGGAGATCTCGTCGAGACGATCTAGATAGAGTTTTTCGAGAGCCTCCGCGATCTTCTTGTGCCCAAGTCTCTTTCGATCGGTGCTCAGCTCGTCGTAGACGACTTGGCGAACTAGTTCGTGAGAGAACTGATAGCGCCCTTCGTGCTCGACGATCAGCCCCAGACTGCGCAAGTCATCGAGCCGGTCGAGCAGGGCTTCCTCGGGCTGATGGAGACTCTCTTTCAAGGTTGGTAGTGTGAAGGAGCGTCCCGCTATGGCTGCCATGTTCAACACGCAATGTGCCCGCCGTGGTACGCGCCGCAATGAAGTCTGAACAAGTTCTTTCAAGCCCTCCGGCACACTGATCTCTGTTGCTGGCAACCTCCAAGTTCCTTGGGGGTCGCGCTGGAGCACACCACTAGCTAAGAGGGAGCACACAAGCTTGATCACGAAGAGCGGGTTGCCCTCGGTCTCCGCGTAGAGCGTCTCAAGGACTGCGCTGTCATATTGACGGAAGAGCTGGTTCAAGAGTGAGCCCATCTCCTCACGCGACAGCGGCGACAGCCCAAGCGTGTGCACGAAATCCCTGGGGAGCTTGTCGAGCCACGTGCGCAGTGCGCTACCCTCTTGGGCTTCCTCAACGCGATATGTCCCGATCAGCAAGATTCTGTGAGCTTTTATCTGAGCTATGAGATAGCTCAGATATTCGAGGGTTGCGCTGTCGGCCCAGTGCAAGTCGTCCAGAAAGAGAATGACAGGGCGCTCGCGGCTGAAAAGCTCGAAGAGCCCCGTGAGCGCCGCGAACCATCGGGATTTCCCTTGGGGTGACGGGGGATTGGGCTTGAGATTGGGAAATCTCTCGTGAAGCTCGGAGAAGAATTGGGCAAGCTCGCTGAGCCAGAGGGTGGGCAACTGCGCAAGACTTTGGTGAGAGATCCTCTTCAGCCCCTCGCGGATGACTTGGAAGATGGGATCGTAGGGTGGCGCGTTAGCATACGCTGCGCCTCGAAGGCGTACGGCCCAGGCGAAGCCTGGTTCGCCAGCTAAAAAATGCTCGACCAATCGCGTCTTGCCCACGCCGACTTCGCCTCCGATCAGCAGGGCTTGGCCCGTGCCATCACAAACTTTCTGCCAAAGATTGCTCAGAAAATAACACTCGCGCTCGCGGCCCACAAAGGGCATCTCAGCGGGCAGTTCAACGACACGGATGGGCTCTGGAGATACGCCGCGCAGGATTCTCTCGTACAGTGCTTGGGTTTCGGGGAGTGGTGGAAGATTGAGCTCTCTCCGAAGAATTTCACAGTATTCTCTGTATTGACGAAGAGCCGCAGTGCGGTCTCCACTGAGGGCATAGAGCGTCATCAGCTCGCGATGGGCCCGCTTGTGCCACGGGACAGCGTGCAGCACTTTCGTCCAGACGGAGATCGCCTTCTGGAATTCGTACTGCGCTTGGTAGATCTCTGCCAGCTGCTCGAGGGCATCTACGTAGAGTGACTGAAGGCGCTCGCTCTCGGCAATGGCCCAGTCTTCATAAATATCAGAGAAGGGTGGGCCACGATAGAGCGCGATCGCGTGCTCCAAGCTTTCAGGATTTTTTTGTTTTGTGCCGTCAGCGATGAGGCGCTCAAACTCTTCAAGATCGAGCCAGCAGTCTTCAGGGTGAAAGCGCACGGCCCCACCCGACGAGATGAGCCATCTCTCTGCAAGATACGCGAAGAGCTCCTTGACTTTTTGGGTGGGGAAGTCAAGGAGCTGCCCGTCGCAGCGAACTTCGAGATCTCCCAAGAGCCGGACCTCTAAGCGAGCCACCTCCGGCCACCTTCCCTGCCCGACCCTCCGTTTGAATTATACCCGAAAATCAGCCAGAAGTTTCGCTTAGCGATCACCTATGCCTCATCGTAGAGATATCGCTTAATATCGAGCTTGGACGACTTCTCGAAGGGCTTGTCTAAAATAATTAAGTCTTGTTGGCTATGCACGCGCTTGTAGGGAGCTAAATCCTTACTCTTCTCCTTGATCGCCTCCCAGATCATCTTCTTTAGCTCTTCGGGAGAGTGTTTTTGTAAGAGTTCTGGCTTGGGGTAGACGAACGCTTTGATCACTTCCAGGCCCTTGCGCTTGCCCCCTTTGATCATGATCTCTTCAATCAAGGGGATCTGCTTCAGCTCGAACTCGATCTCTTCGGGGTAGACGTTCTTGCCCCCTTCTAAGACAATAACATTCTTCTTGCGCCCTTTGATATAGAGCCAGCCGTCTTCGTCGAGGTACCCTAAATCGCCTGTGTGGAACCAGCCGTCGGGGTCTATGACTTTCTTCGTCGCTTCGGGGTTCTTATAGTAGCCCTTCATGACGTTGGGCCCGCGCACCACGATCTCCCCGATGCCTTCGTTGTTAGGGTTGTCGATTCGGATCTCTACGCCGGGGATCGCCGGCCCAACCGAACCGATCTTGTCGTTAAATGGTGTACTGACGGCCAACACCGGTGAGGTCTCGGTCAAGCCGTATCCCTCGACCATGCCAATCCCAAGACGGCGAAAGCCCTTCATGACCTTGGTGTCCAGCGGCGCTCCACCCGACAAGAAATATTTGAGCTGGGCGTCTCCCACAAGGCGTCTCTTGATCCGCGCACCCAGGAGCGTCGGCGCATAGCGCCACAAGAAGCGCGCTAGACGGTTCTCTTGAATCGTGCTTTCCAACTTCTCGTACATGGCATGAAAGAGCTTGGGGACGCCCACGAGAATGTTAATCTTATTCTCGGCCATGTACGTCAGCAGATTCTTATAGTCGTCGGTATAGATGAGCTGCGCGCCGGCGTGCAGACAGCAGACCAGCACGATGAGCCCAAAGACGTGATACCACGGTGGGATCCCCAAGACCACGTCTTCTTCTGCGAAATCGAGACGGCTCAGGGAGCTCTTAGCGTTGCTCACGATATTCTCGTGAGAGAGCATGACGCCCTTGGCGTTCCCCGTCGTGCCAGAGGTGCAGAGCATCACCGCGACGTCGTCGGGGTCAGCAGGAACGCCCTCGAAGCGCTCACGGCTCAGCCAATCGCTCACCGTGGGGACTCCCGGCAAACGGTCCATAGTCACTATGTGCTGCAGGTGTCTCTGGTCTTTGACCATCTCGTAGTGTGGAGCATCAGCGACAACGGCGCCGACGGCGTCCATCTCGCGCAGGACGCGCTGGACTTCCCCCGTTTGCCAGGAGGCATCGATGGGCAGAGCCACGCCCCCAGCCTTGAGAATCCCCAAGAACGCCACGGCCCAGTCGGTGCGCGGCTTCCCGATGATCGCAAATTTTTCGCCCCGCTGCAGACCACGCTTGTTGAGAGTGGCCGCAAAGCGCTCGGACTTCTCCTTCAATTCCGCAAAAGAGATCTGCTCATATCCCCCGTGTGTGGTGATCTTGAGCGCGATCTTCTCACCCCTCCGGCTCAACGTCTGCTCGAGCAACTCGACGAGCGTCTCCGTACGCACAGCTGTGCTCATGAGACCCTCCTTTCCGGCTTTGGCCTGCACATTCGCCAGCTGGCGAAGATGGTCAGTCGAAGTCCGGCCATCGTCCGTCTTCAAGATACTGCTGGGCTTCTAAAGCCGCGATGCATCCATCTGCCGCCGCAATCACGGCCTGGGCATACTCTCCGGCAAACTGTCTAACGTCACCCACGGCAAAGACCCCAGGAATCTTCGTGCGTGTTCGCTCGTCCGTGAGAATATAGCCCTTCTCGTCCATCTCTAACTTCCCTTTGAGAAATTCTGTGTTGGGGCGGTGCCCAATGCTCACGAAGATCCCCTGTACATCGCGAAGCTCAAAGGGTTTGCCCGTAGCTAGATCTTTGAGCACGACGCCCTCGACGCGCTTGTCACCAAGCACCTCTTCGACCACAGCATTCCAAATAAAGCTAAACTTAGGGTGGGCCTTGACCTTCTCGACCAAGAGCTGGTCTTTGGCGCGGATCGCTTTGGGATCGTCTTGGGGGTGACGCACCACCATACGCACGGATTTCACTAATTTCAAGAGAAAGAGCGCCTCGGTGAACGCCGCATCTCCGGCTCCCACCACGAGGACATCTTTGTCCCGGAAGAAATAGCCGTCACACGTAGCGCAGTAGGAGACCCCACGCCCCAAGAGCTTGTCGGCGTTCTTGGCAGGAAGCTTCACGGGTTCTGCGCCGGTCGAGATAATCACTACGGGGGCTTCGTAGAGCCCTTGATCTGTCTTCACGATTCGCTTTGCCCCGCTGATAATGAGTTCTTTTGCCTCTTCGAGTTTGATCTCGGCGTTGAACCGTTGGGCTTGTTGGACCATGCGCTGCATCAGTTCTGGGCCCATGATGGGCTCAGGGAATCCTGGGAAGTTTTCGACTTCGGTGGTGTCGTTGAGCTGACCGCCAGGGGTCTTCTTATCTAAGAGAAGCGTCCTGAGTTTTGCGCGCCCGGCGTAGATCGCCGCGGTCAACCCCGCCGGTCCACCACCAATGATAATGAGATCATACCCCATTCTCTGCTTGCTACCCTCCCTCGTTCGATAGATTTTCTATCATAGCGTCTGGGGGGTGGGGAAGCAAGTCCTTGCTAGATCTCCAAAAACCAGTAAACTATAAGACGTGATCTATTGGGTCTCATTGCCCCCTGGTGCGGGGATTAATCGTTGACACTATAAAGGAGGAACTTTTTATGGCGATTAAAGCATCGGTCAAAGCCCAGAGATCCACAGAGCTCTGGCAGAAGATGGAGCAGTATGTGCCTCGCGCTGTCTCACCGTTAGCGCCGTTTATTATATCTGAAGGGCGCGGCGCTATCGTGACAGACCTGGAAGGGAACTCGCATATTGACTTTACTGGCGGGTGGGGATGTCTCATTGTGGGGTATGCGCATCCCAAGGTCGTGCGCGCCATCCACGAGCAAGCCCAGAAATTCACCCATACTGACTGCAGCGTCATTATGTATGACGTCTATATTGAGCTTGCCGAGCGCTTGGCCAAGCTTGCCCCCGGTCCCTCCCCCAAGAAGGCCATATTCTTTAACTCTGGAGCCGAAGCCGTCGAGAATGCCGTCAAGATCTCTCGGGCTTACACAAAGCGCAAAGCTGTTGTGGTCTTCGAGGGAGCGTTCCACGGCAGAACATATATGGCCCTCACGATGACCCATAAAGCCAAGCCCTACAAAGAGGGCTTCGCCCCGTTCTGCTCTGACGTCTATCGCATGCCCTTCCCCAATCCCTATCGCAACCCTATGGACTTTGGGCGCTGGGAGAAGCAATTATTCAGTTTAGTTAATCCCGACGAGATCGCGTGTATCGTCTTTGAGCCCGTGCAAGGCGAGGGCGGGTTTGTCGTCCCGCAGGAGGGCTTTGTGCAGTTCTTGCGCGAGCTGACGAAAAAACATGGGATTGTCCTGGTCGCCGACGAGGTCCAGACGGGGATAGGGCGTACGGGGAAGTTTTATGCCTATGAGCATTACGGCATCGAGCCCGATTTGATCACCCTCGCCAAGTCATTGGCCGGAGGGATGCCCCTCAGCGCTGTTGTCGGGGTCCAGAAGGTGATCGATGCCCCTGGGGAGAGCGCGATTGGAGGCACTTACGTGGGCAACCCTGTGGCGTGTGCCGCGGCCCTGGCTGTGCTCGATATCATCGAAGAAGAGGGGCTGCTCAACCGTGCTGTGGAGCTCGGGCAGTATATGCGAGAGCGCTTTGAGCAGATGCAGCAGAAGTACCAGATCATCGGGGATGTGCGGGGGCTAGGCGCGATGGTGGGCATCGAGCTTGTGAAAGACCGCACGACCAAAGAGCCCGCTTCAGACGAGACGATGGCCGTTGTCAAGGAGTGTCTCGCTAATGGGGTGATCATCGCGAAAGCCGGGCTCTATGGCAATGTCATCCGGATGCTCATCCCGCTCGTGATCAAAGAAGACGAGCTGAAGCGAGGGTTTGATGTGATCGAGCGCGCCATCGCCAAAGTGTCGCGATAGCTCAGATATCCCAACTCTTGGCTTGGAGATTTGAACCGAGGGGTATGCCGTAGGATGTCTCGATGTCTTCTTGGGGAAGCTCCCAGATGAACCGCGAGGGCGCGTTTAAGAGCAATCTGCCGTACAGTGAGCGCTGGTTGGTGAAGGACAGATAGACGCGCTCTTTGGCTCGCGTCAGCCCCACATAGCAGAGTCGGCGCTCTTCCTCGAGCGTGCCCTCCCGGATGCTGCGCCCGTGCGGAAGGATGTTCTCTTCTAAAGCAACTAAGAAGACGTAGTCGAACTCTAGTCCCTTGGCCGAGTGTAAAGTCATCAAGGCAACGCGCCCTTGCTCCCCGGAATACGTATCGGCTTCGGCCATGAGCGCCACTTCTTCGAGAAGCTCTCTCAGTCCCCCACGCTGCTCAAATTGCTTCACATAGCCAATAAATTCTTCGATATTCCCCACGCGCTCCTCAGAGTCTAAGCCCTCAGCTTGCAGCTCTGTCAAGTATCCTGTGCGGTGGAGAATTTCGACGACGAGCTCACTGGGGCTGTGAGTTTTCGCATAGTCGCGTAAGCTCTCTATGAGACTATAAAACTCTTTCAGGCGCGCGCGGACGCTCGTGCCCAGATCGCTGTTCTCGCTCCCATATTTGATCGCATCCCACAGAGAGCAGTGTGCGGTGCGTGCGTGTTTCTGCAAGAGAGCGATTGTCTTCTCCCCGATCCCCCGGCGGGGCTTGTTCACGATTCGGGCTAAGCTCAGGTCATCAGCAGGGTTGACAAGAAAACGCAGATACGCTAGGAGATCTTTGATCTCGGCGCGTTCGTAGAATTTTAAGCCGCGCACGATCTCGTAGGGGATGCCGCGACGGATGAGGGCTTCTTCCAAGACTCGCGAGAGCGTATTAATGCGATAGAGCACGGCGATGTGATTGAGCGGGACGCCCTTATCATAGTGGAGGTGCTCGATCTGCTGCGCCACGAACTCGGCTTCATCGTGTTCGTCACGAGCGCAGTAGAGATAGAGTCTTTCGCCCTCGGGGCGCTTGGCGATGAGCTCTTTGGGCTTTCTTAGCTGATTATTTTGGATCACGGCGGAAGCCGCGCGGAGAATCCGAGCTGTCGAGCGATAGTTCATCTTCAGCTGAACGACCCTGCAGTTGGGGAAATCGTGCTCGAACTTAAAGATATTGGTCGGATCGGCCCCACGCCAGCCAAAAATAGACTGATCATCGTCCCCGACAACACAGATATTCTCATACTTTTCGGCGAGCATCCGCGAGAAGATATACTGAGCATAGTTGGTGTCCTGATACTCGTCGATCACGATGAAGCGGAAGCGATCGCGATAGAAATTTAAAATATCTAATCTTTCTTGGAAGAGCCGCACCGTTAGTCTAATGAGATCAGCAAAGTCGAGAGCGTTGCTTGCTTCGAGCTTGCGCTGATAGTGCTTATAGATTCGGTCTAGAAGCTCTAAGAGATAGCCGTCGAAGACGCCAAGACGACGGCTGGCGAACTCTTCTGGGCCGATTAAGTCGTCTTTGGCGCGGTCGATGACCTCAGCGACGAAGCTTGGATTGAGGCCCTCGTCGCTGCAGCCCAATTCTTTCATGGTCTGGGCGATGGCTGCGCGGGAGTCGTCTTCGTCGAGAATTGTGAAGTTCTGTGTATAGTTTCCCCCCAAGTGATGGATCTGCTCGCGCAGGATCGCTGCGGCGGTCGAGTGGAACGTCCGAATCCACGGGGTTTTGCTCGTCCCAACGAGTCTCTCTACGCGACGTCTCATCTCTTCGGCAGCTTTGTTGGTGAACGTCACGCCCAAGATATGATGAGACGGGACTTTATAGTGAGCCATCAAATACGCGATGCGATGCGTGATCGTTCGAGTCTTGCCCGAGCCTGCCCCAGCGATAATGAGCAAGGGGCCTTCAAAATGAACAACAGCCTCCCGCTGATATGGGTTCAGGTCTTTTAAAATGAGATCCTCCGTCATTCTTAAAGAATTATATCATACGAGCTTGAGCTGATGCTCCTCGAGCTCGCGGGGAGATTGGAAGGGCTTCACGCTAATACGGAAGGTCTCAGCGCTGTTTTCGAAGCGCCAATGGGCGTGAACAGTGCCGATGGGCTTGGCGTTCAAGTGGCTTGCGGCCACGCGCGCCGCAAGCTGGATGATCTGGTGGATCTCTCCGGGGCTCTTCTCCCGCCAGTTAGCGCGGACGAGGGCCATCGGCCCCCGCGGCCCCAAGAGATAGAGCCGTAAATCTTCGGGGAGGAAGAAGTTCTGCAGGCGGCGTTTCTCCTCGTCATTGCACCCCACGACGATGGTGACATCTGGAGGGCACTTATAGTAGAGCGGGAACTCCAAAAGCTCAAGGGCGTTGACGGTCAGCTTAGACTTCTTCTCCTTCTCCTCTTGTAAGAGATCCCGCAGCCGTAGGCCGAAGTAAGGCACAGTGAGCTTGCAGCGTCGTTCTGCAGGAAAATCTGAGACATCAACGCCGAGCTGGCGTGCCAACTCTCGGATCTTCTCTCTATCTGAGGCGCGGAAGCCCTTCAAGTGAGCTCGATCTATTAAGCCCTTCTGTTCGGGGATGGTCTCAGGGAGGAGCTTGGCCGAGAGCGGGCGCAGCACCAGCCCTTTGGCTCCGGCAAGCTCGGTGAGCTCTTCGAGCTCTGCTGCCCCCAGCCCGCGCTCGCCCACGACTTCCCCGGTAATGATGAAATCCGCGCCGATGCGCTTCATATAGCGCAGGGCTTTCTTTAGGAGAAGCTGACGACAATTCATACACGTCTGCTTAAGGGGGAAGCGTCGGCTCTTCATCCCGTTGGGGCCTGGCTGGTGCACCAACCAGGCTAATTCGCGAAAGTCCTTCTTGACGTTCTGGCTACGAAACGGCACGGCGCACGTCTCATAGGCTATGTCTTTCACCGTGCGGTGGGTAAATCCCGTCTCCGAGAGAGGCGAGGGCAAGGCTTCATACTCCCGGAAGAACGGCGATCTTAAGTGAAGAATACGGACTTCGATGTTGGGCTGTTGCATGATGAGCTTTGTAGCGACGATGCTGGCCAAGCTCCCCGAGAAGAGAGAAACCGCTTTGGCCACCCCCTATCCCTCCCCCATTCCCTGGGTTTGGTTATTTAATATACAGGCTCAAGAAGCTCATACCGGCCGTCCTTGTGACGATGGAGGATCTGGAGCTCTTCGCTCTCCGCATCCACAAAGATTAAAAAGTCCCTGTCGGAGTCGGACTCGAGCTGGAGGCGAGCCTCCTCGAGCGTCATGGGTTTGCGCAAATAGACCTTCGTGTACGTGATATTATCTTCACTTGGGGGTTGAGCCTCGTCGAGGGCCTGTTGGCGAGCCTGTGCGGCCACCTGGCGGGCAAGGCGTTTCTCCCGAAGCTGGTCTTTATATTTCTTGAGCTGTTGCTTGAGCTTATCGACGGCTTCGTCGATAGACGCGTACATGTCATCGGACTCCGCCTTGGCCTTGGCCACCTTGCGCTTCACAAGGTGCGCCACAATCTCAACGATCTGGCGCTCTTTTTCGACGTCCATCACAATATCGACGCTGACGATGCCGTCAAAGTAGCGAGACAGGGCCTCGACCTTCTCAACTGCGTATTGGTTGAGTGCTTCGCTTTCTGCCATGTGGCGCTCGGATACCCGGATCTTCATGATCTGTAGAAGACCTCAACTCCCTCGGAAAGCTTCGCCCATACTATAGCATATGAGAGTCGAAAAGTCAAGGTGGGGACGGGAAAATCTCGAACCCTACAGACATTCGAGATCCAGAGACCCTAAAGTGTTAGGCTGGAAAGTCTGAGCCGCATGGTGTATCTTAATGTTGTTATGCACGACTTAGTTCAGGGAGCAGTGCGGTTGCGTCGTGCCACGCCCGCTGATTTAGAAAGAGTCCTTGAAATCGAGCGGTTCTCATTTTCCGCGCCTTGGCCGCGCGAATACTTAGCCCAACATTTGGGAGATGACGGCTTTGTCGTGCTGGAGTACGAGGGTCAGATTGTAGGGTACACGGTAATCGGGATTAAGATCCCGTCGTTTTTAGCGCGATTAGAGCAGCGGACGCGAGCGCTCCTGACAGGACAAGAACCGCGCGAGCCTCCCCCGGTGGGGCATATTCTTAATATTGCTGTAGATCCGGCATTTCGCCGTCAGGGCTTGGGCCAGCGCTTGCTCGAATACGCCCTCGACTATTGCCGTTACCTTGGGGCAGAGCAGGTCGAGCTCGAAGTGCGCACGAGCAATACTGCAGCTATTGGGCTCTATCAAAAGTACGGCTTCGTGATTCGTGAGCGAGTGCCCTATTACTATAGCGACGGCGAAGACGCGTTCGTCATGGTCAAAAAGCTCTGAAGATCCTCAGGGCGTCTATATCCCACTGAGTCGGTTCTTCGTCGGGAGTGAGCTCGAGTTTCACTGCCGTGTCCCAATATTTCTGAATAATTTTGAGTCCGCTCTCGTCGCTGTGCAGCCTTGCGAATTCGCTGAAGAGTTCCCTGGGAATGGCTACCGGGCGCCCCGCAGATCCCCGATAGACTGGGAAGCAGAGCTTCTTTGTGTCAAGAAACGCCGTGGCGACCCGCGCGATCAGCGCGCTCGTCATCAAAGGCATATCGCCTAGGAGCACGAGGGCTCCTGGGGCGTAAGGGGGAACGGCAGTTAGCCCAACTTTGAGCGATTCTGCGCGCCCGCGCTCCCACTGAGCATTCACGACAATACGCAGTTTGGGTGAGTCTTTCAGTCTAGCGATAGCTGCGAGGGCTTTTTCAGCTTCATATCCCAAGACAAGTATGATAGGGTCGAGCGGAGCCGCAAGCGCAGTGTTTAAGACATGATAGAGCACGGAGTGTCCTCCCACGCGTATCAGTAATTTATTCTGTCCAAGGCGGCGGCTTGCGCCGGCAGCTAAGACAATCCCCGGGATAGTCATGGCCATATCTCAGTGTAAGACAAGGGTGAGAATGAGTACAAGGGGGTCTTGACATGAAGGGGATTTTTATGCTAAGATTCCCTTGAACAGGATCGTAAGAGACCTTAAAAAACCGTCGAGGGCCCATGCCCAAGGAAGGCCCTGCGCCAATACGGGGTTCTGTTCTATAACGAAGGAGGTGAGAGCAGGAAGCCAGAGTCAGCTTCATCACATACTGTAAGCTCAACTTTACATCTTGTGTGAGGTGATATGCAGTGAAGTTCATGAAATGGAGCAGCATCGTGGTTGTCATAGCACTTCTCGCTGTGTGGGGCAGTCAGGCACAAGACTGGAATATCCAGTCCGTAGCTCAAGGGCCTGATGCCGCCAAGCAGCGTGTCTTGGAGCCGGATGTAGGGGTTGCACCCAACGGCACAACCTACGTCAGCTATATCGATCAAAAAGCTAACGCCATCAAGGTTATTCAGCTTGGCGGAGCGACAGCAGAGTTAGTGCGCGATACAGGCCGTGTAGCTGGAACCTCGATCGCAGTCACTAACGATCTTGTCTGCGTTGCCTGGGAGGAGCTCAGCGATAACACTGGAGTCCATGAGATCTGGCATGCCTGCTGGAATGCTGATCTCTCAGCCCTCGTGATCGAACCATTGCGCTCGTCGACCGAAGGGGTGATCGCTGGTCAGGCCAACGGGGCCGGCTGGGGTGAGTTCGGTCTCAACTTCGATAACACCTTCTCTCCTGATGGTAATATCTATTACTCCATCTGGACGGAGGATTACAGCAAGCTGGTAGCAGTCAAGGTTGTTGTGGGCGGCGGCCTCCAGCCTTGCGGTGAATTCCCGGCGCTGCCTATCCCTGATGCTCCCAATCGCTATCCCACCCTCCATGTCGACCAAGATGGCGGCGTCTGGGCGGCTGTCGGGGACGTCTCCTATCCCCCTGGGCCGAACATCTGGGCCTTCTACTCCAGCGATCAGTGTGCCAGCTGGAAGGGCCCTGTCGATGTGACCCCCACTGGGCTCTATAGCGACGGCGCGGGGATCGCGCGCCTTGGGGACAAGGTCTTCTTCGTGTACGACGAGGATCAGGGTGCTGACCCCGGCCACGCGAACATCGACACGACCGTCTGCGATGCCACGCTGGAAGGGCCGGCAAACTGCGTGCGCCGGAACGTCTACAAGTATGGTGGCTTCCCCAATATCGCCACGGATGGCAAGGGGCTCTACGTCACCTCACTCAACGAGAACGAGGTGAAGTTTGGCTACTCGTGCGATGGTGGCGAGAAGTGGGTAGAGGCGCACATCCCGAACAAGTACAATACAGGCTTCCGCGATCCGGACTTTGGGGCAGCGCTCTCGCGCTTCCGCGTAGCGACGAGCGCTGGCGCGGATAAGGTCTATGTCGTGTGGTTCTGGCGTGCTGAGGGCAAGAGCAACATCATGCTCGCTTCGCGCCCCAAGCCCTGCCAGTAAGCTAGAGTTCACAGAGGGGCTAAGCTCCAGGAGGGCTAGCCCCTCTGTGTTTTTTTTCTCAGGAGGTCCTCACTATGAACTCTTTCCAGAAGTGGGCGGCAGTTTTGATTCTGCCTGGTGTATTCGTTTTGGGGAACTTGAGCTTTGGCGATCTTGCTCAAGGCCAAGCCCCCTGGACTACAATAACTATCGGACAAGCTGGCGCCAAGGCCGGCAGTTGGTGGTTTTCAAGCGATTTCGCGTTCTCCGAGCGTAATCTAGAAACTGCTGACGACGATGCTCTCTACGTTGCGAGCACGGCTCTGCTTGGTCAAGACTGGTTTGTCTTCTTGCACGTCTCGAAGGATGGCGGCGCGACGTGGACAAAATATATCGTCAAGCAAGCCGGCGATATCGTCATCGGCGCGCGCGTCAAGGCTGCGAGTTACAAAGAGGGCGACGTCGTCTGCGTTGGCTGGCAAGATTGGGAAGTCGGCGAGGGCATCCCAGAGATCGTCGCGCAGTGCTTCTGGGCACCAAAACCCTCTGTCGAGAGCTTGCCCGATAATCCTCAGAATATGCCCAGCTCGGGAGCTCTTGAACCTGCAGAGCAGATCGAAGCGAATGACCCGTATAGTCCAGATCCCGCGCCTCAACCCATCATCCCGCTTGCACCTGAGCCGACGAATCTGTCTAACACTCCAGATACGAACTCTGGTGTGCACGACATCGGCACAGGTGATTACGTGGGACAATGGGACTTGGGGATCAATCCGCACAGTCAGTGCGCGACCAATGGCTTCCCCCTGGTCTGGGCCGTCTGGTCTGAAGACTATACGCAGCTGCTCTACAGTCGGTCTCTCGACGGCAAGAGCTGGGAACCGGCTCGAGCGTTTCAGCGGGAAGATGGCCAAGAGGTCTTCCCCGACAGCTACACGCGCTTCCCTTCGACTTACGTAGATAAAGACGGTGTGATGTACGCAGCAGTAGCTCAAGCGATCCGCCCACCGGATGTCTTCGTCAGTGCTTCGACCGACTGCGGCCAGACCTGGGGAGAACTCGCGAATCTCAGCCAAAACTCCGGGTTCTCTGATGGCCCGTTCGTCGTCGTCACCGAAGACGGGGCAATTCACACCGTCAACGACGACGATACGACGAATCCCGATAACGCTGATATTCACTACAATCGCTGCACGCGCCAGGGTAATGCCGTCACATGTGCGGGAGGCAGCCGACCCATCGCTAAAGATGGAGGCTTCCCGTATATTGCTACAGACGGCAAGCAAGCCCTCTATGTCGCGTACTCGTCTTCACCAGGGGGCAGGTCTGCAGGAGTCGGGTTCCTCTGCTCGACCGACGGCGGCGCTACCTGGAGCACCTCCGAAGAGATCCCCAATTCGACGCTCGGAGCTCCAACGATTCGCTTCACGGATCTTGGAGCGCTCCACTGGCAGGAGAAGATTGCGGTCAATGCCCAGAACACGCTCTATCTTATCTGGGTGCAGTGGATCCGTGGGCAGGCGATTAAGCTGCAGCTAAGCAAGCGCACGCCCGCGTGTTAAAATCTTTTGAATCACGGAAGGCACTGAAGGGGCATAGAAAAGAGCTTCTTCAGTGCTTTCCGTGTCTTTCTGTGATTTAGGTTCCTCGGCAGTCTGCCCCGCGCACCCATAAATCTATAATTCTGATCATGATTGCGTCGCTGATCGGCTGAGGGATTTCTGGTCCGACACGACTCTGCGCGATCCATAAATCGAGCGCAATCACGATCTCTTGGTCATCGATGACAAAGTCAGCGATATGGAGCTTGGCGACCAAGCACGGAATAGTACGGGGCATCTCTTGCGCTGTAGCGCTTGCAAGGAGCCCAAACACAACGCTAAGCAACACCCATCGAGCTCCCACTGCCATTACTCTTCCTCCTCCTTGGTCGAAGATTCTAATTTCTTATAGATCTCTGCAAGGCGAGCCTCGACGCGTGCGTAGAGCGTCCCTTCCGGGAATTTGCCGTCGGGGCCGCGCTCGCCAGCTTTCAGCCCCGTCAAGAGCTCTAACCCTTCTTCAACAGTTCGGATCGCGTAGATGTGAAACTTCCCCTCCTGCACAGCATCGATGATCTCCTGGCGCAACATTAAGTTATCTCTATTCTGTTCAGGGATGATCACCCCTTGGTCGCCAGTCAGCCCGTGGAGCTTGCAGATCTTGAAGAACCCATCGATCTTCTCGTTGACGCTGCCGATGGGCTGGATCTCCCCTTTCTGATTGACCGAACCCGTGACGGCTATACCTTGCTTGAGGGGCACACCCGCGAGTGCCGAGATGAGCGCGTACAGCTCGGCGCTCGAAGCAGAATCGCCATCTATCTTGGTATAGCTCTGCTCGAACGTGATGCTTGCGGAGAGACTCAGTGGGCGTTCTACCGCGAATTTTTCGCCGAGCCAGCCTTTCAAGATCAAGACGCCCTTGCTGTGAATCTTTCCAGAGAGCGCCGCCTCGCGCTCAACGTTGAGCACGCCTTCCTTCCCTGTGAAGACGTTCGCTGTGATACGTGTGGGCCGCCCAAACGAAAAATCTGTCAACTGCAAAACTGAAAGACCGTTCACACACCCGACGCGCTCCCCCCGCGTGTCGACTAAGATATCGCCACGGGCGATGAGCTTATGGATCTTCTCTTCGATTAAATTATTGCGATAATATTTCTCTTCGATGGCGCGCTCCACGTGCTCGGCCTTGACGAAGCGTGCTCCCTCGCGCTCGGCCCAGTAGGATGCTTCACGGACTATCGTCATTAAGTCGCTAAAGCGTGCCGAGAGCTTCTTTTGGTCTCCGGTGAGCTCCGCGGCGTACTCTGCAAGCCGTGCTAACGCTGTTTTATGAAAGTGCTTAAGCCCTGGACGCTCCCGCACTCGTGCGGCGACGAACGGCCCCAACTGTTTGATATATTTCTCATCCCACGGAAGTTCATCGTCGAAGTCAGCTTTGACGGAGAAGAGCTTAGGAAAATCTTCATCGAACGTCTCGAGCATATGGTACAGCTCTGGGCTTCCAATCAATATGACTTTCACGGAGAGCGGCACGGGTTCGGGCTTGAGGCTCTCTGTTGTTGTAAACCCCATCATAGTCGCGGGATCTTCGATCTGGATGCGCCCACTGCGTAAGGCGATCTTAAGCGCCTCCCAGCTGATCTCGTACTTTAAGAGATTGTCAGCGTTTAAGACTAGATAGCCGCCGTTGGCTTCATGCAGCGAGCCGGGTTTGATCATAGTGAAATCAGCGGTCATGACGCCAAACTGCACACGGCGCTCGATCTTGCCAAAGAGATTCGTATAGGTAGCATTCTCTTGCACTACGACGGGAGCCCCTTTCGTCTTGCTATGGTCTACTAAGACGTTCACTGTGTATCGAGTGAAGAGCTCGATCATGCCGGTGGGAAGGGGCACTCCTTGGCCTTCGCCCTCTTGCTGAGGCTGTTGGGATGGTTCAGCGAACTCTTGAATGTTCTCTAAAATGTCGGCTTCGACGTCCTCGAGAAACTCTAACACGCGCGGATGCTCGTGATAGCGATTCTGTAAGCGTTGGATGAGGGGCTTCACCGTGTAGAGTGCGATATCTCTGTCGAGCTCTTCAATGGCTTTCAGGCGCTGCTCTTCGATGCTTTCGAGCTGGGTCATCGCTTGCTGGATGATCTCTTGGAGCTCTTCGCGATAGCGCGCGATCTTGTGGCGTTCCCGCTCGGGGAGATTCATAAATGCTTCTTCGGTGAGGGGCTTGCCGTCGAGCAGAGGAGTTGCTTGGAATCCCAAAGCCGAGAGCTGAAAGAGAAAGCCCCGACGTTGTGCTTCACGCTCGACAGCATTGGTTACTCTGGTGCGCAGCTCGTTAAATTGCTCGTCTAAGCTTTGGCGCTTCTTTCTGTATTCTTCGCTGTGATATGCTGCGGGGATGCGCTCGCGTAGCTTCTCGATGAGCTCGTCCATGTCAGTGGCGAGCTTCCGTCCCATCCCTTGGGGCAGCAGAATATAGCGAGGGCAGTAGGGATCATCAAAATTGTGCACGTAGCAGAGATCTTGGGGTGGGGGCTCCTTGAGGCTGAGCTTCTGCAGAAACGCTCTGACTATGGAGTTCTTCCCTGTGCCGGGGCTACCCGCAACGTAGATGTTGTAGCGAAAGTCTTTGATGCCCAGCCCCAGCTCGAGGGCGCGCAGGGCGCGTTCTTGCCCGATGACGTCATCGAGGGGCTTGCACTCGGCTGTCGTCTCGACGCCGAAGATCTCGGGGTCGCAGCGGCGGCGCAGCTCTTCCGGCGATAAACGAACTGCCATCGTCTGGAGTTCTCCCCCTTCTTGTGTGGGCGTGAACGCCCTGGGGTCTTTAAGAATACAAAATACGGCTTCGGAGAGCAAGGAGGCTTAGCGGGAGACGCGGATCTCGCTGTCTCCAACGACGGAGGCTGCTAAGCGCGGTGAGAAGCTTGTCAGCAGCCCCTTCAAGGAGAACGTGCTAGCTGGAGTATTAGGCGGGACGATCAAATCGTAGATGACAGCAATAGTCTGACCAGGGGAGAAGCGCTGGGTCCACAACCATTGCAGTTCAGACTTCTTCAAGATCGCGCCGCCATTTTGGACTTCTTTCACTGTCCAGCCTTTGGGAGGGTCTTCGTCGAGCCCAAGCCCGTTGATCGTCTGGTTGATTCTCAAAACAATAATGACGCGCACAGTCTGGCCCGGAATGACGGTGCCGCTGGGGGGTAGGGCAAGCGAACGCCGCACGGTCACTGGGGCTTCCGTGACCTTGACGATCTTGCTGATTGATCCCGTCGCGCCGCGATTATCTGTGACTCTCAAATTAATGCGCCACTCCCCGGCACGGTCGAAGAACCGTGTTGTCGTCGGGACTGTCTTGGTTTCGTCGAATTTCCCGTCGCCGTTGAAGTCCCACTCGTACTTCACTATAGAGCCGTCGGGGTCTTTAGAGCTTGAAGCGTCGAAGAGCACAAGGGTATTCGTATCAGGGTTTTGAGGGGTGAAGCGAAAATCAGCGCGTGGCGGGGTGTTGCTCTGCGCTTCGGCAGAGACTATAAGTAGCCCCAGCGTTGCTAGCAGTACCAGTATTTTGGCAGAGACTCTCATCGCACAGACCTCCCGACAACAGCTTAGCAGTTCAACTGAGAACTGTCTAACTGAGAACTCTGAACTGTTTCACGGCAGCGGCCCGAAGACCGACGCCCCAGTCAGCCAGTAAGCGACTAATGTCTGCAACGTCTTGATATCAATTCTACCAAAATTAACTTTGCCCTCTTCTGTTCCGTTCTTGTTCCTGACTTCTTTATTTGGTATCCAGAAGAACGAGACAGCAACCTGAATCTGCTCGAAGCTGATCGTTGTTGTCTCTAGCCAGAGATTGATCTTGGGATTAGCGGCATCGCTGACGTCCATACGCGCGAAGATCACAGGGAAGGGGAGCTTGGTGACCACCCTAATCTCTGATTCTCCAGTGATTGTGTGTTCAAACATCGGTGAGGCGCTGCTGATCGAGCCGGAGAGCTTGATCACCCGTGGTTCAGGTTTATCTTCGGGGATGGTCAGCTCATACTCGATGGTCCGTATGGTGCCTGGATCAAGGGCTTCCAGGAAGACCCAGAGGACTTCGCCTTTTTGGGTATCTGGAGGACGAATAGTGCCACTCTCGGTCGAGATTAGATTGAACAGCAAGTCGCTGGGGTAACGCTCCAACACCACCAAGCCGTTAATACGATCCAGCGCTTGGATCGTGATCTTGACTTTGACGCGCTCGCCGGGGATGGTCTCATCGTTGGGGAGATTCGTATCAATAGTTCGGGTGGCGATCGCCCGCGGCGTGAAGACTTTGACAATCTTCGTGGCGCTGGCTTTCTCGCCGTCGGTGTCCGTGACCGTGAGCGTCACGTTATAGCTTCCGTCGGCGCTGTAGCGATGGGTCGGGTTCTGCTCTGCAGAGCTTGTCCCATCGCCAAAGTTCCATTCCCACGCAGTGATCCCGACGTCATCGGTCGAACGGTCTATAAAGGTGACGGGCTCGTTGGCTTTGGGCTCTGCAGGCAGAACATCAAAATTAACTGTGGGTGGGCGGTTGCGCTCCCGCACCAGCAGAGAGATCGGGGCGATCGTCGGCATGACCAAGCGCCCACGCGCGTCCAGGTACGACAGACTCGGCTGGAGGGAGGCCCTCCCAGCTTGAGAAGCCGTTATAGTGAAACTGGCTTCCCACGTGTCTCCAGCTACAAGACCGTCAAGTTCCCACACGAGCGTTGTCGTGTTATCGGGGTTCTTCGTCACTCGATTTGGCGCGTTGAACGTCGCGATCCCGTAATTTAAAAACGCGGGCAATACAAGCGTGATCTTGATCTGTCGTGCGACGATCTTCTTGCCTAGCGCTTGGGCGATCTCTCTGGGAACTGTGTCGGTGAACTGCTCGAAGAACTGTCCTTGGGTGAGCCGAGCTAGCTCGCGAAGGAGCGTTCTGTCGGGGTTGCGCCCCGTAGCAATAGTAAAGATCGCGACGCCGCTCTCGGCAGCGCGCTGGGCTTGCGAGAGGGGCGTCCGCCCTGTATTGAAGCGCCCATCGCTGACGAGGACCATCGCCCACGATGCTTCTTCTCGTCCGTTAATAATAAGCGTGTCCAGGGCCTTGGCGATCCCCTCACCTACGGCGGTCTTACCGAGGGGTCTTAAGAGCTTCAGCCCTTGGCGGACGGCTTCGTGGTCGAACGTAAGTGGGACATCGACGCGAGCGTCTGTCCCAAACGAGACTAAGCCAACACGATCTGATGGCGAGAGGGCTTCAATGATCGCCGAGCCGATTCGCTCCATCTCGCGGATATTGACGGTCGATGAACGATCTATAACAAGAAAGAGATCGGCTGGGGCGCGCTCCCCAGCTTGTCCAGCAGAGAGACGGAGCGTGATCGTTCCCTCTTGATTGACGAAGAGCGCCTTTGGGGAGATGGTGAGTTCAAGCTGCACCGGCGGCGCGGTCACTTGCGCCAGCCCGGTCAGCGCTATGAGTCCGAGCACGCTCGCTGTGAAGAGTATGCGTCTCATCTTCCCGCTCCTTCCAGACTTCGCCTGCACGCTGCGCATGGGCTTCATCTTCGCCCGCTGGAGGCGGGTGAAGGCGAATAGTCCAGACGAAGTCTTGGCGAAGTCTGCTCATCGTGTTGAGGCCGGTAGCGGTTGATCCACCGGCGTGTCCGTGAGCCAATACGAGACCAATGTTTGCAGCATCCGGAAATCTATAGTCTTCCCACACGTCCCGACGACTTCTTCGTCCTCGAGCCAGAGCGCGATCGCTGTCTGGATCTGAGCAAAGCTGATCTTGCTCGACAGCGAGACGTCGATGGCGTTCTGCTCGACGTTCAGATACGCGATGGCTACGGGGATCTCTAAGCATTCGACGACGTTCACAGTGTGATCCTTTTCGACTTCGCGCTCAAAGCGCGGGGAGAAGGACTCGATCAGCCCTTGGATCACATACGGGCTGATGATCTCATCGGTGGGCACAGTCACTTCATACAGAATGCTGCGGCGCGCCCCGGCGGGGATCTTCTCTGTGAAGATCCAGGTGTTGGCAGCCTGCTTGAACGCCGCGCTGGAGAAGCCCTCTAATGGTCTCACTTCCCAACGCTCAGGGAGTTTCTCTGTGAGCGTCAACCCTAAAAGATCTTTCTCGGCCTGGACCTCGACCTTTACTCTGAAGATATTGCCGTTCGGTGTGCGCAGATAGACTTGATAGAACGGAAGTGGCGTTAAGATCGAGCGCATCGCCGTTCCGCCAATCGACGTATCTTCTTCGATGGTTCTATCGACGGGCACACCTGCTAGGTGATGCGCTACGATCTGCTTCAAAGATTCGAGATCGAGCGGGGCGTCACACGTCCCTGGCACGGGCGTATCTTCTTGCCAGAACGCCACTGCCCGCTGCATCTGATCAAACGTGATCTCCTCAGACATCCGGAGATCGACTGTATCCGTCGCTGTATCTAAGTGAGCGATCGCGACAATCGCTGGCAAGCATCTCACGATAGAGATGCGCGAGAAGGGTTCGTTCGTCTCGCCCAGCACTGGGATCTCTTTGATATCTGGGACGGTGCTAGAGATTCTGCCGACGATATCAAAATCTTGGGGCAGTGGCCCGCCAATGAGCTGATCGGTCTTGGGGATAGTGACATCATAGACAATGCGGCGCGTCTCGCCACTGCGCACGATGGTCGGGAAGATCCATTGGGTCTGAGCGGCTTTAAATGTCGCGCCGCCGCTATCGATAGGAGTGACCTCCCAGTTCGCAGGCAGGTCTTCGTCTAAGCCCAGACCGCTCATCGATGTCCTGACGGTGATCGTGACTGTCACTCTGAATGTCGTCCCGGGGGCAGCATGCGTCGTGGAGATCGTGCGCTTGGCAAACGCGACTTCTTTTTCGACGGTGATGGTCTTGGTCACTTGACCGATGGCGCCCTTGTCGTCGGTGACGCGCAGCGTGACTTTCACTTCCCCGATCTGGGTGAACGTCCACTGGACTGTGGGCTTGTCGGTGGAGATCTCGAAGATACCGTCAGAATTGAAATCCCACTCGTACTTGACGATCTTGCCATCGGCGACGGTGCTCGCGCGGGCGTCAAACGTCACGGGCACATTGACGCTGACAACTGATGGCGAGTACGTGAAGTCGGCCTTCGGAGGGGCTCTGCGAAATGCGCTCAGCACCAACGGTTCGACGAGGCTGGGCAGCTGAAATCTCTCAGGGGCGATCGGATCACCGCTGAGTACCTGCCAGCCGTCGATGCCCCGAATGAACGTCGGGGTGATGACGATCTCGAATTCATCGGGAAGCCCGTTGATCACGACGCCGTCGGCGCGCTCCGGCAGCCAGCGCCAGGTCATCGTCGCCACAGGCGGGTTGAACTCATACGTATCCGAGGGGTCATCGCGCAGGGCGATCCGCGCCGTGGGCGGCAGCCCATCGAAGCGCAGGGTCGCCTCACCGCCGCCGACGTTGCCTGGCTTGCTCAAGATGATGATCAAACTGAGCTCGCGCGTATTGGCGTCGCGATAGAGAAAGACCAGGGCTTGATTGGCAACCTCCAAGCCCGTATTGGGCTGATCGTTGGCGAAGCGATAGAACTCCACCGCTGAGCCCGGCTGGGTCAGGGGAGTAATCGGGGTGGAGAACGCTCCTTGCCGTGCGAGGAAGAACGAAGTCGTCTGTTCCGAGACGGTCTCTTGGCTTGCTCCGGTCAGGGCGATCAAGGCCAACCCTATGAGCCCACAGAGAGCTTGTCGAATGACACGCATCGCGGCCTCCTTATGATTCATGACTGCCTCAGTATAGCGGGCAGACGCTTCCGAGACAGTGATTCAAATTACCCACTGCGCGCACTCTCCCTTGGCTTGAGCATAGCACAGCTTTCCGCCAAAGACAAGTCGGTGTAATGGCGATTACAGTCTAACGAAGATTTACGATGGTCTTCGAGGCCTGGGGCTACTATGGCGGTGGGCGTTTGTCTGGAGGAGGGGTGCGCTCTGTCCTGATATTAGAGAAGAAGTTGGGCCCCATGCCGTGTGACAGGAGGGTCGAGGCTTTGTTCGCGGCAATCTGGCGGGCCAGATTGACGATGGCTTCGGATGGGGCCCAACCCATACAGTGTAGCTTTAGTATCGGGGATAGCTCCTACCCCGGTCAATGAGCTCTATCAAGACAAAACCTGAAGTTCATCAGAACTTGCCCAGTTCTTGATAGAGATCGACGTCGCCGTTCTTGGCGATCTGTTTGTCTTCGTAGGGAGCGCCTAGGCGACGATAGAACTCGTCAGCGATGTTGTGAAAGACCCCTGTTGTGATTGCGATGAGCCAGTAGCGCAGCGCACCGAATTGTAACTGAATGACTCTGAGAGCCAGGCGGGTGCACGTGTAATTTAAGAGCCCAGCGAACGCGGCGTCATAATTGTGAGCTTTCGCTTGGGTGACGATCTGCTGGGCGAGCTGGTCGATCAACGGATCCAGGGGACGACGATCTTGTTGCGTGATATAGGGCATAGGGACCTCCTTTGTGAAGTATTGTACTTGATAAAGCCGAGTTGAGCGACAATGAATTGTGTGGCAAGCAGTGCAATGGCGAGAAGGTTTCCTTATAGATAGCTGCAAGGGTATCTCAGGCAGAGAGATCTAATCTAACAAGTCATTTGAGCACCGCTAGTTTGTGTGCTAGACTTGTAGAGCAAGGAGGCTCGTATGAGTGAGGTTTTGATCCGCTTGCAGATTGAGGCTCTCCCTGAAGGTGTCTACCTTGCTACCAGTGAAGACCTACCTGGGTTGTTAGCTCAGGGGCGCACTCTAGCCGAAACCATTGAGATCGCTCAAGACGTCGCCCGCAAACTCATCGAATCCTATCAAGAGCATGGCGATCCCTTGCCACCAGCGCTACGAAAGCAAGCACCTAAACGCATCACGTTGCAAGTGCCTCTCGGTATAAGCTAATGGGGCGCCTCAGTGGGTTCAGCTATCTTGATGTTATTACCAAGCTGCGCAAGGCGGGTTTCCAGTTTGACCGTCACGCCAAAGGGAGCCACGAGATCTGGTGGAATCCTCGGACACGTGCTCGCGTGACTATTCCACACCATCCTGGTGATCTCCCCGAAGGGACGGTGCGGGCAATCATTCGTCAAGCAGGTCTCAGCGTTGAGGAGTTTCTTCGGCTTTAGATGGGGGGCTTTTGTTGTGTTACTCTAGCTAGCGCCTTCATTCTTGATAGTGTAAAATACCCGCCGTACATCTAAACCTTACACAAGGAGGTCGAACTATGATCGTCAAGCTGCCCGACGGACGAACCCTTGAGCACAACGGTCCCGCGACTTTGAAGGAAGTGCTCGCCACGACGGCCAAGGAGCTTCTGAAGACCACCGTCGGCGCCAAGCTTGACAGAGAGATCGTCGACTTCCATACGGTGCTGCCCGCTGACGCCACCGTCGAGCTGATCCCTCTGGATTCTCCCGAAGGGGCTGCCATCTATAGACACAGTTATTCGCACATCATGGCGCAGGCCGTGCGCCGGCTCTTCCCCGGCGTCAAATTAGCGATTGGCCCAGCCATCGAAGACGGTTTCTATTACGACTTCGATGTTGATACCCCTTTCACCCCCGAAGACCTAGAGAAGATCGAAGCCGAGATGAAAAAGATCGTCACGGAAAACTATCCGTTTGAGCGCTTTGAAGTCTCTAAAGACGAAGCGCGCCATATGCTCAAGGACGAGCCGTACAAGCTCGAACTGCTAGAAGAGATCCCCGACGAGAAGGTCTCGTTCTATCGCGATGGAGATTTTGTTGATTTATGTCGCGGCCCGCACATGCTCAGTACCGGGCAGGTCAAATACTTTAAACTCTTAAACGTTGCTGGGGCATATTGGCGTGGTGATGAGCGCAATAAGATGCTCCAGCGCATCTACGGCACAGCGTTTGTGACCAAGGAAGCGCTGGAGCAGCATCTGCAGATGCTCGAAGAAGCGAAGAAGCGCGATCACCGCAAGCTCGGCAAAGAGCTCGAGCTCTTTACATTTGATGAGGAAGTCGGGCCGGGATTGCCCCTGTGGCTGCCCAAGGGCGCGATCATCATCGAAGAATTAGAGAAATTAGCCAAGGAGACCGAAGCCAAGGCGGGCTATCTGCGCGTGCGCACGCCCCACATCTGCAAAGAGTCTATGTATCTGAAGAGCGGGCACCTCCCGTACTACCAAGAGTCAATGTACCCGCCCATGGAGCTGGAAGGCGTCAAGTATTACTTAAAGCCCATGAACTGCCCGCACCATCATAAGATCTTTGCCGCCGTGCCGCGCAGCTATCGCGATCTCCCCTTAAGATTGGCAGAATACGGCACGGTCTATCGCTATGAGAAATCCGGAGAGCTCTTCGGGCTGATGCGCGTGCGCAGCATGCAGATGAACGACGCGCATATCTACTGCACGCTCGAGCAATTTGAAGAAGAATTTCTCGCGGTCTGCCGGATGTACTTAAATTACTTTAAGCTCTTTGGGATCGACAAGTATCTGATGCGCTTCAGCACCCATGATCCCAAAGAGCTGGGCAAGAAGTACGTCAACGAGCCTGAGCTCTGGAGGCAGACGGAAGATATGGTGCGACGCGCGCTCGAGAACGGGGGCATCAATTACGTCGAGGTCCCCGGAGAGGCTGCGTTCTATGGGCCAAAGGTCGACGTGCAGGTCTGGAGTGCCATCGGGCGAGAGTTCACCTTGGCGACGAATCAAGTCGACTTTGCCGTGCCGCGGCGATTTGGGTTAGTCTATAAGAACGCGCACGGGCAGTATGAGACGCCCATCTGCATCCATCGTGCGCCATTGAGCACGCATGAGCGCTTGATCGGCTTCTTGATTGAGCACTATGCGGGGGCGTTTCCGGTGTGGCTTGCTCCCGTGCAAGCCGCTGTGCTGCCCATCACAGATCGCCAGCATGAGTACGCGCACAGGGTCTTGCAGAAGCTCAGAGACGCCAACATCCGTGCGGAGCTTGACGGCAGCAGCCATACGCTTAATTATCGCATTCGGCACCATCAGTCTCAGAAGGTGCCGTATATGCTGATCGTAGGTGAGCGCGAGGCCCAGAGCGAGCACGTCGCAGTGCGCCTGCGCACGGGAAAGGACCTAGGCCCAAGACCCCTGGGCGAGGTCATCAAGATGATCTGCGAGAAGATCGCTACGCGCTCGCTGGATTTGGAGTGAAGGAGAAAGGAGGGCCCGGCAGGAAGGGGCTTCCTGCCGGGAGGGCCTGCATCCTCCGGGCCTAGCGGAGGGTCAGCTGAATCACTGAGAAAAACGAAACCAATCCCGTTAGTATTGTCACGAGTGCTGAGCTGGCAAGGATGATCTGCTGTGAGCGCGAGAGTATCTTCATTGTCTGCATTCCCCCTTGTGCTGCACTGAGCATAGCACGGCGAGGGTGCAGAGTCTGTGCAGGCAAAGTGAAAATTTCGTGAAAAGAAAAACCCCTCTCCCATAGTCAGCTATGGGAGAGGGGCCAATTTAGCGCACCAGCACGAACTTACTTACTAGTCGGATCTGCTGCCCATTAGGTCTTGTGACTGTAAGCACGTACCAATAGAGCCCATTGGCTGGGATGCGTGGCCAGCGCAACGTTACTGTCGACCCAGCGCTCTCTTGGGTTATGATCTGGCGTCCATCTAAGCCGTACACTGTGACTTTCAGAGAGCACCCAGAGCAGTTCTGCACGCTCCAGCGCAACTCTTGAGGCGCGAAGCGCACGCGCTGTTCTGAAGCCGTCAGCTCGATAAACTCTTGGGGTCTAACGAGCCGGAAGCGCTTGCGTCGGTCAGCGAGCTTCAGTGCCGCGCGTAGTTGTGATGAGACTTTGTCGATGCGCGCAATCGCACCGTTCATCAGGGCGCGCCACTGCGCGAACGCTATGAGCAGCTTATCGCGGGCGCTTTGGATCAGCTCTGCAGGCGACATGGCCTCGATGGGGTTAGGTTCGACAGCGAGCGGCCCCAATGCCGACAGCGCATCTTCGGCTTCTGCAAGCAGATCGAGCGCCTCAGTGATGAGGGTCTCGATCTCATCGAGCTGGTCGCTGGAGTTCTCCGTGAACGCGATCAGCGCGTCGATAGTCTTGTGGATGCGCTGAGCGCGCTCAGAGCTGATTATATTGGCCTCAACGAACGCGTCCACGCGAGCGCGCACCCCTTCAGCTCGCCCCGCTAAGGACTCCATCAAGAAGCGCGTATCAGCAAGGGAGACGAGCAGCTCGTTCACGGTCTCTTGGGTCTGGCTGATAAGCTGGCGGGCGCGCTCATGAGCGCCGAAGCTATTGAGCAGATTGAGCGCTAAGCGCAGGTCTTCCAGGGGCCTAGGGAGGCTCAAGGTGCGCCCGTGCTCGATGACGTCACGCTTCATCGTGCCGAGCTCATCGCGTCCCTCCGGCGTGATCTTTCTGGCTTCGACGGAGACGGTACAAGAAGCACTGGCACCTTGAGGATCTCTGACGGTCAGTCTCACGGAGTATGCGCCTTCTTTGTCGGCTTTAAACGACGTGACAGCAGCGGTAGGATCGGCGATCACAGCTTGGCTATCGGTGGGCTTGGTGACGAATGCCCACTGGTAGGTCAAGGCTGCTCCTTCGGGATCTGACGAGCCTGAGCCATCGAGAGTGACCGTCTGGCCGACGAGCACTTGCGCGGGGACAGTACCGCAATTGGCTATAGGAGCCTGATTCGGAGGAGGCGGCGGTGGGGCTTGCGTCACGGTGATCGTCTGCTGCGCGGTCACAGTAGCCCCGGCATTATCCGTGACGGTGAGCTTGATCGTAACGATCCCTGGATTTGTAGGACAGGTGAAACTCACCGTAGGACCGGTGGCATCGGGTTGGCCGTCTCCGTTAAAGTCCCACTCGTATCGGATGATCTGGCCATCGGGATCATAGGAGCCGGAGCCGTCCAGGGTAATAGTCTGGCCGGTATTGCACGTGTACGGCTGGGTATCGGGCTGGCCATCGGGGACGGGGCCGGGATCAGCTATCGGCGTCTCATTGAGGGTAGCGACCAATTTCTGCTTGAGGGCATTTTCTAGATCCGTGAATGTCCTAACGACTACGACAAAGCCGTTTTGGTGTCCAGCGGGGAAGGGAGGAGCTATCCGACCTGGCTGTGGCCAGACCAGTTGCAACAGGAAGTTCTTGAACTCTGGCTCTTGTTCGACGCTGCCGATCCCCTCGGCGTCGAGCTGATCGAGCCCTGCGGCTACGGCTTCGTCACGGGCCTGGAGCGTCTGTCTTTTAGCCTCCTCAGGCGGAGAAGGGAGATTGGGTTGGCCATCGGAGATGACGTTGAAGACCTGGCGTGCCCCCGGGCGGGCTTTGTTTCCCGTGATCAGCGTGGCCGCAAGGCGAATCCCTGAGACCATTGGCGTGAAGCCGCCACCCTTGATGATCGCCCTCACTCTGGCAGCAACTTCGCCGATGTTCTCCGCTGTGATGATCGTCATGGGGACTTCAACGCGAGCTCCTGCGATCCTAGTCGATGGATCCGTTAAATTCCCTGAAAACTGCACTAACCCAAATTCGACCGTACCGTTTTGGGGCACCACGGCTGGGTCGGAGATCGCGTTGGCGATCCCGTTGACCATGGTGATAAAGTCCGAGTTGGAGATGCTGCCCGATCCGTCCATGATGATCACGATCTGGGTTTTGACCGTGGTGAAGGTCTGAGCGCCAGGTAGAGCCGCCCACAGACAGAGCAGTCCTATACTGACGCAAAGCACTTTTGCGCTCACGCGCGCCATAGGAAATCCTCCTTCGTTTGTCACGCTCTGGCGAGCATTATAGCACACAAGGCAAGACAAGCAATGTAACAGGAATCACGCTGGCTTCAGCATCCTGCGGCTTTGCGCAACAATTCAGCTTTGTCCGGGCGTTCCCAGGGGAGATTGAGATCGCTCCGCCCCATGTGTCCATAGGCAGCCAGCGGTGTGTAGATGGGGCGGCGCAGATCTAATTGCTCGATGATCGCAGCAGGGCGAAAGTCAAAATATCTCTCGATAAGCTTGGCAATCTCGCCGTTGGGGAGCTTTCCGCTGCCAAATGTGTCGACCGTGATAGCCAGGGGACGAGCTTGGCCAATAGCATAAGCGACCTGGACTTCACATTCACTTGCCAATCCCGCAGTAACGATATTCTTGGCGACATAGCGCGCATAGTAGCTTGCTGAGCGGTCGACTTTCGTTGGGTCTTTCCCGGAGAAGGCACCGCCGCCGTGGCTACCGTAGCCCCCGTACGTGTCGACCTCGATCTTGCGCCCGGTCATGCCCGTGTCACCGCAGGGGCCACCGATTTCAAAGCGCCCCGACGGATTGACTAAAATAACGGTCTTGGAGTCGAGCCATCGGCCGAGCACAGGGCGGATAACCAGTTCTGTCAGATCATGGCGGATCTGCTCTTGGGAGACGCCTCCATCATGCTGGGCCGAGAGCACAACCGTATGTGCCCGCACGGGATGGCCTTTCTCATCATATTCGATAGTCACTTGGGATTTGCCGTCAGGGCGCAGATAGGGGAGTCTCTTGCTGCGGCGCAGCTGGGCGAGCTGGCGCACCAATTGGTGGGCAAGCATGATGGGCAGCGGCATCAGCTCCGGCGTCTCTTGGCAGGCGTACCCGTACATGATCCCTTGGTCGCCCGCGCCGATGGCGTCGTAGGGGTCTTCCGAAGAAGATTTAATGACAGCTTGAGCAATATCAGGCGATTGCTCATGAATCGAGACGAGTACCCCACAGTGATCAGCGTCGAAGCCGTATTCGGGCTTGTCGTAGCCGATCTTTCTGATAGTTTCGCGAGCGATCTTGGCGTAGTCGACGCGCGCTGTTGTGGTGATCTCCCCAGCGATCAAGACCAAGCCATTCGTGGTGAACGTCTCGCACGCAACGCGGGCATACGGATCTTGCGCGAGTATAGCATCTAAAATGGCGTCGGAGATCATATCGCACATCTTATCCGGATGCCCTTCCGCTACAGACTCGGACGTAAACAGATACGTGCTCATAGGGTTTTCTTGGCCAGATATTATAACATCCCCCTTGAGCGCGGGCCAGTCGTCGGCTAAGATAAATAATGCTGCCGTTTATACTCTTAGGGGTGCTTCAAGGGCTGACGGAGTTTCTGCCCATCAGCAGCTCCGGCCACTTAGCGTTAGCAGAGCAGCTCTTTGGGATTCACAAGCCCGGGATCGTCTTTGATATTTTTGTGCACTTTGGGACTGTGCTCTCGGTGTTGTGGGTCTTTCGAGGAAGAATCTTTCGCTTAGTGCGTGCGCCCGTGCGCGGGGGAGAAGACTTAAGAGTTTTGGGGATGCTCGTCATGGGCTCTCTCCCCACGGGGATCTTAGGATTGGCGCTGAACTCTGTTGCTGAAGCAGCATTTGCGCGGAGTTGGGCGGTGGGGCTGGGGTTGCTTCTTACAGCGAGCGCGCTCTTCTTTGTCGAGCGTTTGAGCAGTCCAAAAACAAAGTCACTCGAACAGCTTAGTTGGCGCGATGCCCTGTGGGTGGGGCTGGCGCAAGGAATCGCAGTGTTGCCAGGGATCTCGCGCAGTGGGAGCACCATCGCCATGGGGCTGTTTTTAGGGCTTCGTCGGGAGGACGCTGCTGAGTTCTCGTTCTTGCTCTTCATCCCTGCGGTCGTGGGGGCAACGCTTCTGAAGCTTGGTGAGGCGCTCTCCGATCCCGCAGCGCACAGCGCTTTGTGGGGCAGCTATCTTGCCGGGACAGTCGTGGCGTTTCTCTCCGGGGTGATCGCGATTCGCTTTTTGTTGAGATTCGTGCGCGAGCGCCGCCTGACACCGTTTGCAATCTATTGTTATGTTATCGGGCTTCTTGCCGTGCTATGGAGAATAGCACGATAAAGTGCGCTCGAAGGCGTGCGCAACGCGCAAGAGTTTCTTCTCTTGGAATTTATCGGCGATAAGCTGGATCCCAAAGGGTAGGCCGTTTACTGTGCCCCCAGGAACAGAGATGGCTGGGATGCCCGCTAAGCTGGCGGGCACGGTAAAAATATCTGAAAGATACATGGCTAACGGATCTTTCAGGCGCTCGCCCAGCTTAAACGCCGGCGTCGGCGATGTCGGCGAGAGAATAATATCTACGCTTTGAAAAGCGTTCTCAAAATCTTGTCGGATGAGGGCCCGCACCCTCTGAGCCTTCTCGTACCAGGCTTCGTAGTATCCCGCGCTGAGGGCATATGTTCCGATCATGATTCTGCGCTTGACCTCAGGGCCGAAGCCCCAGTCGCGGCTTTCCGAGAACATCGCTTCGACGGAGTTATCGCTTGCTCGCTTGGTATAGCGCACCCCGTCAAAGCGCGCCAAGTTAGCGCTCGCCTCCGACGACGAAATTAAATAATACGTCGGGATAGCGTACTCCGTGTGCGGTAAAGAGAGCTCAACGATCTCCGCGCCAAGCTCACGAAAAGAATCGATCCAGGACTCGACGCGCGCTTTGGCTTGGCCCGATAGATCACGTATATACTCTTTGGGCACGCCCACGCGAAAGCCCTGAATCTCTTGTCCGAGTTCTTGGGTATAGTCTTCACTGGGACGGGCTGCGCTCGTTGAATCGAGGGGATCATGCCCAGCGATATAATTTAATAGAATTGCGCAGTCGCGCACGTCCTTGGTCATCGGGCCGATTTGATCGAGAGAGCTAGCAAATGCGACGAGGCCGTAGCGTGAGACCAGGCCGTAGGTCGGTTTGAGACCCACAATCCCGCAAAACGATGCGGGCTGGCGGATTGAGCCTCCGGTGTCGGAGCCCAAGGCACAAATAGCTTCATGGGCGGCAACCGCTGCAGCTGAGCCCCCCGACGAGCCACCGGGGACGCGCTCCAGATCGTGCGGGTTGCGCGTAGGAAAGAACGCACTGTTTTCAGTAGAAGACCCCATCGCGAATTCGTCTAGGTTTGTCTTGCCCAAGATCGTCGCTCCGGCGTCTTTGAGCCTCTTGATGACTGTCGCCTCGAAGATCGGCTGGAAGTTCTCTAAGAATCGTGAAGCGCACGTCGTCTTGAGATCTTTCGTCACGATGTTGTCCTTGACGGCGATGGGCAGGCCCCGCAAGGGCTTCTCGTGCAAGTGCTCACACTCTTGCAGTAAGCGTTCTTGGGGAGCCAGCGAGATGTATGCCCGAATGTGCGGTTCTTTCTCGGCGATGGCACGATAGAGATCTCTGATGACGTCACGGGGGTGGATCTCGCCCTGCTCGATGAGGGCAAGCAGTTCGTGTAAAGGTCTCTCGTTGAGATTCATAAAAAAAGCTCCAAGTTCTTCTTGGAACTTGAGAACTCAGAACATGCAACTGTCAAACTGTGTCGTGCCGAGGGAGGGATTTGAACCCTCACGGGATATAACTCCCCTACGGTCCTGAGCCGTAGGCGTCTGCCAATTCCGCCACCTCGGCAAGCTAAGAGCTTGAGCTGCGCCTTCGCCAGCCGGAGGCTGGCAAAGCCTATCTGGTAAAGAAATATTCTAACACGGCCGACTTGGCTTGTCAACCACTCTCAAGGTATACTTACTAATCCCATGAGCGATGAATGCTTTATCATTGTAAATCTTTTAGCTGGGCGGGGGCGGTGCCGAAGGCTATGGCCAGCCATCGAGCACGCCTTGAGACGCTCAAACCTCTCTTTTCGCTATGTATTTACGGAAGCCCCTGGCACGGCTATCGCTATTGCCCAACGCGCAGCGCAAGATTTCTCTACAGTTGTCGCCGTCGGGGGAGACGGCACTATTCACGAAGTGGCTACTGGCCTAATGGGGACTCAAGCTAAACTTGGGATCATCCCCGCAGGCACGGGGAATGACTTCGTCAAGATGCTCAGCATTCCCCCCAAAGATCCAGTGCAGGCTATACCCATCTTAGAGCGAGGGCAGACCAAACGGGTGGACGTCGGCCGTGTCGGAGAGCATTACTTTGTCAATGGGTTTGGGGTTGGGCTCGACGGAGCAGTCGCGTGGAGAGTCTTTCGTAGCTGGCGCTGGCCTTGGCTGGCTCACTGGATCTATCTCTATGCGGCTGTGAGAGAAGCGCTCTTCTTCCGCAGCGGCGAGTTGGCTGTCCATGGCATGGGGTGGGCCCACGCCGACACGGTGATGATGCTAGGGGTGTGTAATGGGCAGTATCTTGCTGGGGATTTCCGACTGGCGCCCCATGCCAAGATCGATGATGGGCTCTTTGATGTCTATCTGATTGCGGACATGCCCCCAATACGGAGGATCATGCAGATTCCCAAGGCGCGGCGCGGGCAGCATCTAGGGCTTCCGGAGGTCCAGATCCAACGCACTCCATGGCTCGAGATCATCTCAGAGAGACCGCTACTGGGCCATCTTGATGGAGAGCCTATAGAGTTTCCTCCGGGAAGGCTACGAGTTGAGCTCTTGCCCAAAGCATTAGAAGTTATAGCGGGAAGATAAACGGCGAAGCCTGGTGGAGCGGGCGACGGGATTCGAACCCGCGACACCTGGCTTGGGAAGCCAGTACTCTACCGCTGAGCTACGCCCGCATGGCTCATTTATTATAGACGCCTCAGGGTTGCTTGTCAATACCCCCTTGTTTACAATGATAATCCCATGCACATACTCATTCGGTTCTCTGGGGAGATAACAGTGAAGAAGCGCCGCACCCGTGCGCGCTTCTTGGAGCGATTGGCTGCTAACGTTCAGGATGCTCTCCGGACAACGGAGAGGCCCTTTGCCTTCTCTGACGAGGGGAATCGGTTCTTGGTCGAATCGGATTCTCCTCACGCTTGTCCGGTCTTATCTAGAGTCTTTGGGGTGCAAACGCTCTCAGTTGTCGAGCGTCGTTCGTTTGAGACTCTCGAAGATATTCTCAAGGCTGGGGCGGAGCTCTATAGCTCTGCTGTGGCGCAGAAGCGCTTTGCTGTGCGCGCGCGGCGCCTCGTACAAGGGCGGCATCTTCCGTTCTCTTCTTTAGATATCGAGCGCGAGCTGGGAGCAGCCTTGCGCCCCTACGCTGACAGAGTCGACTTGGAAGCCCCACAGATCACTATCTTTGTCGAGGTTCGCTCGCGGGAAGCCGACTTCTTTACTGAGAAGCTAGCCGGACCGGGAGGATTGCCCCTCGGCACTGCGGGCAAGAGCATCGCGTTGCTCTCAGGGGGATTCGATTCGGCCGTCGCGAGCTGGTTGATGCTCAAGCGCGGCGTGGCCTTGGATTATCTGTTTTGTCGGTTGGGCGGGAGCCTTCATGAGTACGGTGCCCTCCAAGTTGCCAAGGTCCTCGCTGACCGCTGGAGCTATGGGAGCTTCCCCAGACTCTATTCAGTCAATTTTGAGCCATTAGTAGCGCATATCCAGCAGTGCGTGCGGCCCTCCTATTGGCAAGTGATCCTCAAACGCCTGATGTACCGCGCTGCGGAGAGTTTGGCCCGACGGTCTCATCTGCTTGGGATCGTCACAGGAGAATCGATTGGGCAGGTCTCATCCCAGACCCTGCAGAACTTAGCGGTGATCTCTCAAGCGACGACGATTCCCCTGTGGCGCCCTCTCGTTGGCCTCAATAAAGACGAGATCCTCGCGCTGGCGCGTCGCATCGGCACGTATGAGTACTCTGCGACCGTTGCGGAATATTGTGCGATCTTGCCCAAGCGCCCTGCTACAGCGGCCTCGCTTTCCGATGTTCTTGCTGAAGAAGAGAAGCTCGATATGAGCCTTCTCGACAAGGCCCTGCAGGACGTATGCACGTATGATCTACGGCGCTTAGAGCTGAGCGCACTGGAGCTTCCAGAGATCGAGATCGAAGAGATCCCGGAGAGTGCTGTCGTCGTTGATTTGCGATCACCGCAGAGCTATCGGGCTTGGCACTACCCCGGCGCGATCTACAAAGATTTTCTTAGTGCTTTAAAAGAGTTCCCGTCGTGGGATAGAAATAGCGTCTATGTACTCTATTGTGAGCTGGGACTCAAGAGCGCTCACTTAGCTGAGCAGATGCGCCGAGAGGGCTTCCAAGCGTTTCACTTCAAAGGGGGCTGGTCCAAGCTCGTGGAGTATGCGCTGGAGCGCGGCCTGATCCCGCCGGAGATCTTGCCCTCGAGCGCCTGGGCTTAAGACTTCTTGAGTATTTCTATGGGGAGCAGCTTTCGCCCCCCGATGAATTCTAGCGCGGCTCCACCGCCCGTCGAACAATAGATATTCTGTGCGTGCGTGAGACCGGCGTGACTGAGGGCTGCCGCTGTCTCCCCCCCGCCGACAATCGCAAAGGCTTGGGATTCTGCGATGGCGTGAGCAATGGCGCGGGTGCCCGCATCAAATGGGGGCTCTTCGAATCTCCCCAACGGCCCAGCCCAGAGGATCGTCTTAGCGCGCTTGACCCAATCTTGGAAGAGCTGTATCGTCTGGGGGCCGATGTCCCGCCCTTGCCAACCGTCGGGGATCGCATCAGCGGGCGCGAGAGCGCGCTCGCTCCCGCGTACGATTTGCACATCAACGGGAAGGACGAGCTCTGGGCCTTGCTCGCGAACTCCCTGCAGATACGCGCGCGCTTCGTCGAGCATCGTCTCGTCCACGAGAGAGTCTCCTACGTGAGCCCCTTGGGCTTTGAGAAGGGTGAACGCTACGGCGCCGCCGAGCAAGAACGCGTCGACCTTCCCCATGAGATCGTTGAGCACCCCGATCTTCTCTTTGAGCTTTGCACCCCCAACGAGGGCGATGAACGGGCGCGCTGGGTTCTCTGTGGCACGGCTGAGCATCGTGACTTCTCGCTCTAAGAGCAGCCCCGCGGCTGAGGGTAAGAACTTCGCGACCCCGTAGGTGCTGGCGTGCGCTCGATGGGCCGTGCCGAACGCATCGTTCACATAGCAATCTGCGAGGCGAGCAAGTTCGCGCGCGAAATCCTCGTCATTGGCTTCTTCTTGGGGATAGAAGCGCACGTTCTCCAATAAGACGATATCTCCCGGCTGCATCTGGGCGATAGCGCTCTGGACCGATGGCCCAATACAGTCGTTGAGCTTAGTGACGGGGCGTCTTAAAAGCTCTTGCAGGCGTTGGGCAATGGGATCAAGTCGCAGCTCTGGGACGACCTTCCCCTCAGGACGGCCCAAGTGCGAGACCAAGATAATCTTAGCGTGGCGAGCAAGGAGATACTCAAGGGTGGGAAGGCTCTCACGCAAGCGGGTATCGTCGGTGATGCGTCCGTCTTTTAAGGGGACGTTATAATCAACGCGAACGAGAACGCGTCTTCTGGCGACGTCAAGGTCGCGAAGACTCCGCAGCATCTATATCCCGCCTTCAGAGACGAATCGCTTGAAGTCCGCAAGCTTCATCTCGCTCTCCACGAAAGCCCGGAAGCGATCCTCTGAGAAGTCCTGACGCTCGTCCTCGATGGTGGGCATCTCTACGGCAGCTACTTGGAAGACTTCTTCGGAGACGTAGATGGGGCTGCCCAGACGCAGCGCAATGGCTATCGAATCCGAAGGCCGCGCGTCGATCTCGATGGTTTTGCCCAAGTGGTCACGGATATGCAGCGTCGCGAAGTATGTCGAGTCTTGGATGCTATCGATGACCACCATGTCCAGATCTCCTCCGAGGCCTTTGAGGATCGCTTTGATCAAGTCGTGGGCTAAGGGGCGGGGAAACTCACGCTGCTGCAGGACCATGGCGATGGAAGTTGCTTCGGGTTGCCCAATCCAAACAGGCACGACCTTGCTCGACTGTAGATCGCGAAGCAACAACACCGGCATGTTCTGGGTGGGGTCCATCACCAGCGCTTTGACTTCAACTTCGCGCATCGCACAACCTCCTCTCAAGGTTCCTGGGACACGCTGATTATAACATGCCCGCCCGTGCCTGACAAAATGGCGCAGATTACACTCACGAGCACGACCTCGGGGGCTTGTCAGAGGGTGCGCTAAATACTAGAATAGCACTCAGCTGAGCAAGGAGGCTTCCTATGTGTGGGATCGTGGGCTATGTGGGGCAGCGTCCGGCCCAAGAGCTCTTGCTGGAGGCTCTCAAAAGACTCGAATATCGCGGGTACGATTCTGCAGGGATCGCCCTCGTCGAGGGCACTCAGCTCTTTTTGGCAAAGCGTGCTGGGAAGGTAAACGATCTCGCTGAAGCCTTGAGCGGCAGAGTCTCTCACGCTACTGTCGGCTTAGGTCATACTCGCTGGGCTACCCACGGCCCCCCAACCGATCAGAACGCCCACCCCCATTGTGACTGTCAGAAAAAAATCGCGGTCATCCATAACGGGATTATCGAGAACTATCTGCCCTTCAAGGAAGAACTGCAACGTCGAGGACACAGATTTGTCTCAGAGACAGATTCCGAAGTGATCGCCCATCTCATTGAAGAGCACTATGATGGGACTAATCTCTTAGAGGCTGTCAGGGAGGCGCTGCGCCCGCTGCGCGGAGCGTACGCGATCGCGGTCGTGGCTACAGACTCGCCCGATGAAGTGATCGTAGCGCGCGCGGGCAGCCCGCTCGTCTTGGGTTTGGGCCAGAACGAGAATTTTGCCGCGTCAGATATTCCCACATTGCTGAACTTCACCCGCAAGATGATCTTCCTCAACGACGGCGAGCTCGCGCTCTTACGCCGCGATAACGTCGCGCTCTTCGACTTTGAGGGCCGACGCATCACGAGAGCTCCCCAGCAGATCGAGTGGGACGTCGTCACGGCGCAGAAGCAGGGCTACAAGCACTTCATGCTCAAAGAGATCCACGAGCAGCCCCACGCCCTCGCCAACACTCTTCACAATCGCTACGAGCTGTCTACGGGGAGGATCGTGCTCCCTGAGCTTTCTAAGCTCAGCGAACAGATTCAGCGAGCGCAGATGGTCTACCTAGTAGCCATGGGGACGGCGTACTACGCAGGGCTAACGGCAAAATACTTATGGCGCGAATTTTTCAGAGTCCCCATCTCGGTCGAGCTCGCCTCAGAATTTCGCTACAGTAAGCCGTACATAGATCAGAATACTCTGGTGATCGCGATCTCGCAGTCTGGGGAGACCGCTGATACGCTCGGAGCAGTGCGCGAGGCCCGTGCTCGCGGGGCCGCGGTGCTCTCGATTGTGAACGTCGTGGGGGCAACACTGACGCGCGAGTCCGATGTGACGGTCTATACCCATGCCGGCCCGGAGATCGGCGTGGCTTCCACAAAAGCGTTCGTAGCCCAGCTGGCCGCGCTCAATCTCGTAGGGTTCTCTATAGCGCAGCAGCGGGGCTGGCTCTCCCCAGCGCAGACGCGCTCAGCTATAGAGAGCTTAGTCCGTGGGCCGGCTCTGATCGAGAAGCTCCTCCAACAAGAGAACGAGATCGCTCGACTTGCCCAGATCTTTTACGAGAAAGAGCACTTCCTCTTTTTGGGAAGAGATCTGCTCTACCCTATCGCGCTCGAAGGGGCGCTCAAACTCAAAGAGATCTCTTATATTCACGCCGAGGGCTACGCCGCCGGAGAACTCAAGCACGGCCCCATCGCTCTGATTGATGCGAAGATGCCCACGGTCGTGCTCGTCACCAAAGAGAGCGTCTACGAAAAAGTCTTCTCCAACATCGAAGAAGTGAAAGCCCGGCGGGGGATCGTCATCACCGTTACCGATCAGATCAATACTGAGATCGAGCGCGTCTCAGATTTTATTATAGAGATTCCCCAGAGCTCGCGCTGGCTCGCCCCGGTGCTCTTTGTTGTGCCGTTGCAGCTCTTTGCGTATCACATCGCGGACTTACGGGGCACCGATGTCGATCAGCCGAGAAACTTAGCCAAGAGCGTCACGGTGGAGTGAGAAGATGGCCCAATCGTTCGCCTGGACCCCAACACAAGAGTATATCGAGCGCAGCAACATCTGGCGCTTCATGCAAAAATATAATATCAGAGACTACCACGAGCTGGTGCGGCGCTCGACGGAAGATATCGAATGGTTCTGGGATGCTGTCGTCACAGAACTCCAGATCGAATTCTTCGAGCCGTACAAAAAAGTTCTCGACGTTTCTCAAGGGATCCCGTGGGCCAAGTGGTTCGTGGGCGGGAAGGTCAATATCGCCCATAATTGCGTAGACAAGCACGCCCGCGCTCGCCCAGAAAAACTTGCGCTCATCTGGGAGGGGGAAGACGGCTCAGTCCGGCACGTTTCGTATCGCGAGCTGTATGAGCAGACCAATCGTTTGGCTCATCTTCTCCACGAGATGGGCATCGCCAAGGGGGATCGGGTCGGGATCTTCATGCCGATGATCCCCGAGACGGTCATAGCGATGATGGCCTGCGCCAAGCTCGGCGCGATTTTTACTCCGATCTTCTCAGGCTTTGGCGCTCATGCTGTTGCGGCGAGATTGAACGACTGTGAAGCGAAGCTCTTAATCACAGCAGAGAGCTTCTCGCGCAAGGGCGTGCGCATCGAGATGGGCAAGATCGCCCGCGAAGCGGCCAAGCTCTGCCCCACCGTGACAGAAGTGTTGGATCTAACCCCCTTAGGAGTTCGAAAGTTCTCAAGTTCACAAGTTCGCCAGTTCAGAACCTTCGAACCTTCGAACCCGCGAACTCTTCTTCGTGACACCGAGCCCACCGACGCCGAAGACCCGTTTATGATTATCTACACGTCGGGGACGACCGGACGCCCCAAAGGGGCCGTCCATGTTCATGGGGGGTTCTTAGTCAAGATCGCCCAAGAGGTCGCCCATCAAGTCGACCTGCACGAAGAAGACATACTCTACTGGGTGACCGATATGGGCTGGATCATGGGGCCGTGGGAGGTCGTGGGCGGGCTTGCCCTTGGGGGCACGGTCTTCCTCTATGAAGGCGCCCCTGACTACCCCAGCATAGATAGACTCTGGGCTATGGTCGAACGGCACAAGATTTCTATTCTTGGGGTCTCGCCCACGCTCATCCGCGCGCTCATGAAGTTCGGGGAGGAGCCCGTGAGAAGACACGACCTGAGCAGTCTAAGAATCTTGGGCTCGACGGGGGAGCCGTGGAACCCCGATCCGTGGTGGTGGCTCTTCGAGCACGTCGGGGGAAGACGCTGCCCCATTATTAATCTTTCGGGGGGCACCGAAGTCGGGGCGTGCTTCTTATCCCCCTTGCCCATTACGCCGTTAAAGCCGTGCACGCTCGTCGGCCCGGCCTTAGGGATGGCCGTAGACGTCTTCGATAGCAATGGCAAGCCGTTGCGCGGCGGGGTGGGGGAGTTAGTCTGTACAAAGCCCTGGCCGGGGATGACCCGCGGCATCTGGAAGGACCCCGACAGATATATTCAGACCTACTGGTCACGCTGGCCCAATATCTGGGTGCATGGGGACTGGGCGTCTATAGACGAAGAGGGCTATTGGTTCTTGCACGGGCGCAGTGATGACACGATCAAGATTGCGGGGAAGCGTCTTGGCCCGGCGGAGATCGAGTCGGTGTTGGTCGGTCATGCGGCGGTAGCGGAAGCTGCGGCGATTGGGGTGCCGCACGAGCTGAAGGGTGAAACTATTTGGTGCTATGTCGTGCTGAAGCCGGGATATGAGCCCAGTGACGCGCTGCGCACGGAGCTACGCGAGCGGGTCAGAGAAGCTTTAGGGAAGGCCTTTGCGCCAGAGCAGGTCAAATTTGTCAAGGAGCTGCCCAAGACGCGCAACGCGAAGATTTTGCGTCGGGCGATCCGAGCGGTGGCGTTGGGGCAAGAGCCGGGGGATCTGTCGAATTTAGAGAACCCCCAAGCGCTCGAGGAGATCGCGCGGGCGGAGACAGCACCGTAGGGGCGTACGGCCGTACGCCCCTACTCTCGAAGTCCTCAGCGTTTAATTTTTCACATCAAGCTGTACTCAAACCCGATGCTGAAGCTCCACTCCGGCTCTTCGTAGCCCGTTGCTAAGCTCGCTTGCCCCTTTACGACAGTGCTCCACGCTGGCGAGACGATCAGACGCAGCGTTGCATCTAAGTTGTGCGCTTGGCTCTCTCGCCCAGCCATCCGTGCCCAATTGTACGAGTATGCTATGTTCAGATTTGCTGTGGGCATAAGCAGTCGTGCGTAGCTTGCCGAAACGGTGAGCCACATATTATCCGTGAAGGGCAGGGGGATATAGAGCCGGGCCTGCGCCAGCACTTGGCTGACAGCGTCAGGAGGCGTAGCGAAATTCGCAGCTATTCGTGCAAGCGCATTAGTTTCCCCTATGGGGCTGATTACTGTGTAGCCGACTGCTGCTGTTGCGTCCCAGCCGCAGAAGTGTGATTCTCGTGAGAGCACGATATTCTGAATGGCTATAATGCCCTTTGCACCTAAGGGCTTACCAAGCTGCTGCTCGATGCCCTCCAGCACCCCGATGACCCCAAGCTCAGGCTGGCGCGCGATCACGTCCGCTACAGCTTTCAGCTCGCTCTCTGAGAGGGGCTGCGTAAGGATTTGGGCCTCTTGGAGCGCTTGGCTGATCTGCATCGCTTTGGCTAAGGGGGTCACGTCTCGGAAGCGTCCAGCTCCTATGCCGCCCAGCGCGCGCACGGTGAAGCCCTCTTGGAACGAAGCGCTCGCCGTGTCCACCCCGCCAAAGAGAAAGAGATTCTCATCGAGATAGCGCCGGAGGCTGCCCTCGCTCATCAGCGTGGTGCTGAGAGCAAGCTGATGCGCAATGTCTAAGCGTACCGAGCCGGTGAGATTATAGCTCCACTCTGGCCCCTCGGCCCACATGATCCCTTGCAGGGCTATATGCCCGATGCTCGCGTTCCCGCGGTCATCGAGATACCGATCTTCAAAGTAGCGATAGTCTCCCGACAGGGTCAGACTCTGCAGCTGATTCTGCGGCGGCGTGTACTCGCACAGTGATGGGGTCATTTGGGCTTGGGTCATGACCCCTGCACCGAGAACGACTATGAGAGCTAAAGTTCCTATTGCTATCAAGCGCATAGTTGGTTCCTCCTTTTGCATTTTAAGTGTACATCATCGATGCCAAGATAGTCAAATTTGAAAAGGCTAGCCTGCATCAGTATAATCAAACATAACCGAGCGATGCACCAAAGGGGGGTTTGATGAGCGCAAAACGTTACGTTTTGTTTTTGATTCCGGTCTTGGTCGCGATCCTGACGGGATGTCCCAAGGTCATTCCTGGTGTGAATATTCGTATTGAAGAGATTGATGCGAGCTGTCGAGGGGCTCAGTTTGCCGCTTTGGCCTTTCAGGAGAATGCAGCCCTTGGCCGGTTCGAGATGCGCGTGACTCATAAGCTCATGGCAGAGTTCGTCATCCCTCAAGGAGTTGCCCAACGGATTGACTTCAGTAAGCCCATCTCCATGCGTGTCTATATGGTAGGAGGACAAAGCTCAGAGTGTATCTTATCTGGCAAGGTCATGACCTTCCGTGGGGTGCTCAAGCGCCAAGGCACCGACCCGCGCACAGGCAATCCCGTCTACATGCTGAAATTCTTCGAAGACTTTAAGATCGAGTATCGCTAGAAGCGCGAGAGACGCGAAAAAGCACAAAAAAATGCTAGCTTTTATTTATAAGTGATTTACATTACATTGTACGCTTCCCTCCCCCTTGACACTCCCCCTTTCTTGTGTTATAATGCTGCCAAGCAAAAACGCTGGCCAAAGGAGGTAGCCATGCGCCATATCAAGCCCGTCGCAGTCGTCCTACTCGTTCTATCGTTAGGCGGGGTCGGGGGCCTCTCCCAGACGTCACAGACCGTCACGATCAACGTCAATCAGTCGCTCTATCTGGACTGCTCAGCTTCGGCAAATATTACTTACACCGTCACTCAAGCTGATATCGAAGGGCCTCAGCCGTTCACTATCGGGACATGGGGCTGCAATGTTGATTCGCTGACGAACTTTACGCTCAGCGCCGATATGACCATGACGGCTACGGGCGATGTCGTCAATGCCAGCGCTGACGACTTCTCTGAGACGTGTACGTCAGCCAGTGGGGGTGGGAGCCCCAGCTGTGGCCCCGGTGGTACATTTGGTCCGATCACCCTAGGCACCGGTGGCAATACTGCCGGAACCCTAGGCGCTGACTTTAGCGGGAATGTCCGGCTCAACGTGAGCGACTGGGATGTACGAGCTATCCCGCCTACTCGTAGTGTCAGCGGGATTATTAACTACTCGGTCACAGACTCGACGCCATAACACAAAAATCCCGAAAGGAGGGCCTGCATCATGACCAGAAAGATTCTCGTCGCGTTGATGATCGTCGCGTCTGGGCTGTCTCTAGCGTCTGGGCTTGTCGCCCAGCAGAATGTGACTATTGAGATCGGTCAATCGCTTTACTTGGACTGCGTGCCCCCCGGTCAACCTGGGGATATCTATTACGTCATCCAGCAGAGCGACATCGAAGCGCCGCAGCCTATAGATATTGGAGATTGGGGCTGTAACGTCGACGCCGTGACGCAGTACAGACTCAACTCGCAGTTCACGTTGTTCTCCGCACCCTTCGTCGTCAATGCCGATACGTCAGACTTTACAGCCGACTGCACGAGTGCTGACGACTATGGCACGTGTGCCCCGAACTCCTCACTCACGCTGGGCGATGTAGACCCCAACACGCGGCGCGGCACCGGTTACAACACCGCTGGCACGGATGGTGCAGACTTCTTTGGCAATGTCTACGTGAACATGGGCGTCGGCCCTGCAGGCTGGGACGTCATGTCCTCGCAGCTCCCCGTCTTCGTGACTGGTATCATCACGTACACAGTAACGGATACAACTCCCTAAGCGAGAGCGTCTTGCTACAATCGTGAGGGAGTTACAGCCATGAAGGTCTGGAAGGGCTGCGTAGCCATAGCGCTGATAATGGCGCTGCTTACCTGGAACGGCTCTGCCCAGACGAGCCAGAATGTACGCGTGACGCTCGTCATCCCTCAGCCGCTCTTCATTGCTGCTGTGATCCCTTCCATTACAGTTGAGATCACCCCCCTCGAGATCGAAGGGCCACAGCCGTTCAAGATCGGCGACTGGCACGTCAACATTGACGCGCTGACGCCCTATCGGCTCAACTCGTCCATCGTGACAGTTGACACGAATATCTTCGATGCCGGCCCTGAAGACTTTTCCACCGATTGCGACTTTGCCGACGACTTCGGCGTTTGCACCGATAAGACATCGCTATCAGACCCCGACCCGCAGAACCGTCGGGGCTTTGGGGAGAATACCGCGGGCCTCAACGGCGCCGACTTTATGGGCGAGATATTCTTAGACATTCGCTCGTGGGATGTCAGCCAGCTGCCGGGATTCTATATCGGCGTCATTCTCTTTACGACGACGGACACGACACCGTAGGAGACGACGATGAAGCTCTTGCGAGCATTAGAAGCACTCGTTTTAGTAATCACGCTGGGAAGTCTTCTCGTGCAAGCCGTCTCCCAGGGGCCAAACTACGCAACTTCGTCCGCCGGCTCAGTCGGCTGGACCAACCCTAACAATGCCGAGGGGACCCAAGATAATATTTGCGCTGAGCGCACCGGAGCTGCCGGTGGAGCACTCGATCTAACGAGCTTTGGCTTCACCATTCCCGATGCGGCGGTCATTCAAGGCATCACTGTCGAAGTGAAGATGGCCGCGACAAGCTCAAGCGAGGGCGTGCGCGTGCGCTTGCTCAAGGGCGGCTCCCCTACAACTAATTTCCAAGATATTAACGGAACTGCTGGCCAGACCGATTGTACGACAAGCGCCTTCCGCACCGTGGGCAGCCCCACAGATCTATGGGGGGAGACCTGGACGGCTGCTGATATTAACAGTGCAAACTTCGGCGTGCGCTTGTCCAAGCTCGGAGCTTCGAACACGGCCTACGTAGATTCCGTGCGCATCACGATTGAGTACCAAGACGTAATGTCTGTAACGATACTTTCTGGCGGCGCGCTCTCGGATACCGTCAACAATGCTTCTACCGTTGAGAACGGTATTGTTTCGTTCATCGGGCAGACGACGCTGCAAGTTATCGCGACACGCAATTGGCGCGTCTGCGCCAAAGTTAGCTCTTATAGCTATCCCCCCGGCGCCGATGACCCCACAGCAAATGCTCTGCAGATCAAAGATTATCTGGGCAATTGGCAGCCCGGCGGCTCAGGTGTCATCGTCGGCCAGGGAACTCCTACGCCTGCTGGAGGGGTGACGTTCCCAGTTGACCAACGCGTGCTGCTGGCGAGCTTTGGTGACGGCAAGATCGGTTCATATCAGTTTACGCTCGATTACTCGATTGACGATCAGGGTGTGCCATGCCCCTAAGAGGAGCGTGAGCGCTCATGCGAAAGATTCTCGTGAAATCAAGTGTAGTGCTTCTAATGCTGGCAGCGACCGGGCTGCTGGTACAGGGCCAGATCGGCATCTCTACGCTCAGCATTGACCTCAACCTCCCTCCCGGCGGGAGCTTCACGGGGGGATTTGAAGTCATTAATAATAGTGAGCAACCTCGAGAGTTTACGGTCGAGCTCAAAGATTATGACAGAAATATCGAGGGCGGCTTAGTCTTACTGAACCCGGGGACGCACCCGCGCTCGCTGGCAAAGTTTTTGTCGTTTACGCCAGCGCAGTTTACCCTTGCCCCCACGCAGAAGCAAGTCATTACGTTTAAGGTCGAAATTCCCGCGACCGAGCGCGGGCCACACTGGGCTGCATTAGCTATCACCAGCCCGGCGCCGTCATCCGGCGCTCAACCTCCACCCCCGCCAGGACAGCAGCCGTCCATCCCTGTCACCATCGGGACGGCTGAGCAGTTCATCGTCAAGATCCGCCACACTGATCCGACAAATGCTGTCAATCGCGGACGGATCGTGAGCGTCCAGGCTCTGCTGCCGGAGCGCGACAAGCCTCTGCGCATCGTCGTAGAGTACGAGAACACGGGGACGACATTTCAAATAGCCAAGACGCAGTTGCGCATCGTCAACGCCAAGGGCGAGATCGTCGTGCAGAAGAAAGCTGAAGACATGGCACTGCTTCCCGGAGGCAAGCAGCGCTTGGAGATTCCCGTGACGGAGAAGCTGCCGTCTGGGACGTACTTGGCATTAGCGATCATTGACTTTGGCGGCGACTTCTTAGTCGCCGGGCAGGTGCGGTTTAAGCTGTAACCATCAAAAAAATTAAAAAAGGAGGCAGGCATGGTACGAAGGGCGTGTGCGGGAATTGTGCTCGTGCTCTTAGGAGCTCTCACAGTTCTTGGTCAAGGGCAACCCTTGGAGCTGATCGCGCCACCGCTACGCTCGGCCCTGCCCGGCGACATTGTCACTTTAACGTTCATAGCGATCAATCGCGGCACAGCTTCAGATACGTATCTCTTCTCAGTGAGCGTCCCTCAGGGCTTTCAAGCCCTAGGGGCTCTACCACCACTCACGATCGCTCCAAATGCCCAAGAGCCGGTCTTCGTGACGCTACTTGTCCTGCAGGAGACGCCCGCAGGGACCTATACAATCACGCTCGAGGCTGTCTCTCAGAGTGATCCGTCGGTGAAAGCCAGCACCCAGACGACGATCGTTGTCGAGAAGACTGTAGGGGTCATCGTGCGCGCACCTGATCCCCAGGAAGTCGATCCCGCCACTGAAGTCATTCTTGCGTTCAGCGTCACCAATCGGGGCAATGTGATTGACACATTTCGGCTCGATGCGTTCACACCCCGGGGATTCCCTACTAGGGTCGATCCAGGGCTGATCGAGCTGCTCCCCGGTGAAACGCGCTCAGTGTTAGTTGCTGTCAAGATTCCCGCAGAGACGCTGGCGGGATTTGAGCCGGTTACGCTGACGGCCGTCTCGCTGCGCACTGAAGGAGTGCAAGCCAATGGCGCAACAACTCTTATTATTCTGCCTCCAGAAGCTGCCAAAGTCCCCACGGCGCTCTATCTGCTTGCCCCCGCAGAGCTTGCCGTAGGAGCTCATATCGCGTTTGCCAGCAGTGCCTTGACTCCACTCATCTCGTTTCTGACCTATGCGACGTTGCCCGAAGAACAACGCTTCAGCATCAAGATCACGATCTCGGATATTGTTCGATCACAAATTCCTTCGGGATTGCCCATCAATGTAAAGGAGTTTCTCTTCACGTCGCAGCGCGGAACGTTCTTTGTACACCTTGGGGATCTGCCTCAATCGCCCTTGCTGTACAATCTGCTGCCGCGCCGCGGCGTCGAGCTGGGATTTACCGACTTCTTCTCGCTGATGGCGACGTTCGAGGATCAAGACGGGGATTTTATCCAAGAACAGCGAGCAATGGCCCTGAGCTTCAACGGGACGAGCTTGCGCGCAGCACTAGCACGGCTGAGCGTCGCCGGCGCTACTCCCTATACCCTGACGGCAGCGAACTTTCGCAGCGGCATGCTCTCTGCGGAAGGGGCTGTCGCTGAAATCAGCGCGGGCCTGCGGCGCATGTTCTTCCTGCGCGCTGCGCCGGCGTTCTTCGGGGTCACCTTAGGCGGAGAATATTTGAGGGTCGAGCCGGATTTCCCCAGCTTGATCGGCGTGCCCTCCGTGATCGCTGACACCCAGATCTGGACGCTCTTCGGCAACGCCAGCGCAGGAGCGCTGGGATTCAGCGCGCTCATCTCCGGCAAAACAACTGATCTCTTCAGTCAGCCCACTGTACAAGAGGTCTCGTCTATTATCTCGCAAGGGCGTCTTGTCCTGAGGGGGCTTCTGCCGGGATGGCCAAGCGTCTTCTTCGATGTCAAATTTATCTTGCGACGCAGCAACGATCCGCCGTTTGCACCCCTAAGCACCAATGAAGATATTAAGTCCTTAACCATCGCGGATATCGCGAGCCCCATCAGCTATATCCTGACGCTCCAAAGCAATCTCTTCAGAGACAATCTCAATCCTGCCAATAACACCGATACGTTTGAGCTCATCAGCGCGCTCATCACCCGTCCGGTGCTGAGCATCGAAGGGCTGTCGCTCAGCTTGAGCGCGAAGAGCATCTTCCAAGTCGACCCCAATACGAATACGACGCTCGATCACCAAGTGACGTTCATCGGGCGTCTCGCATTTACAAACCCGCGTGTGTCGACATACTTGCTTTTGGGACTGAATACGAACTTGCTCTATCCGTTCTTCTCGAGCTATTTTGGCTCGTTCAGCACGACCCTCTTTGGGCCGGTGAGCGCATCGTTCGCGTTCTCGTTCACCGAGCCGTCATCGCTCAGTTTTAATATCGAAGTGCGCACCAAGTTCGATATGCCCTTCGAGTCTGTCATTATCAAAGGGCGCGTCGAGGGCTATCTCTTTATTGATCTGAATAATAACGGCCAGCGCGATCCAAACGAACCTGGCGTCCAGGACGCCCTCCTGCGCCTAGACGACCAATTAGCGCGCACCAACGCCCAAGGCTACTTCCGATTCCCACCTGTCGGTCCTGGTTCTTATAGGATCGAGATCGCGCGGGCGCCGCTGGGCTTGGTCGCCACTGTACCCACACCAATCCCCGTGACCGTTGCCATCGGGCAGGTCGTCTCTTTGGAGATCCCCATGCGTGCGGTGGGGATCATCCGTGGGCGCGTCTTCGACGACAAGAACCGCAACGGCAAGGCCGATCCTGACGAACCTGGCTTGGTCAACGTGCGCGTCTTTGCCGTTGGCACCGCAACAAGCACTGAGGCTCGCTCTGGTGCCAATGGGCAGTATATCTTGCAAGTGCCGCCGGGCAGCTACACCGTGACGCTCGACCGCACGACCCTACCTAAGCGCTATGAGCCAACGACGCCACTGAGCGTCACCATCTCGGTGCAAACAGGTCAGACTGTCACTATAGACTTTGGTGCCTATGAGGTCCCGCGCCCCGTGCTCTTTGCCCCAATTGCTGACTTCACGTTCACGCCGGCGCAGCCCAAAGTCGGCGAGAAAGTAACGTTCGACGCGTCAGCGTCTACCGACAGCGACGGCCAGATCGTGCGCTACGAGTGGGACTTCAATAACGACGGCAAGCCCGACGCCGTGGGCAAGCTCGTCGAGTGGGTCTTCACCAGCGCCGGGGACTTCCCCGTCAAGCTCACTGTAACTGACAACGACGATCTCCAGAACTCTGTCACCAAGGTCGTCTCTGTGCGGCCATGAAAAAGAGCGTTCTCCTCGCGCTCGGCGTAGTCTTGGTTCTCGTTTTCGTTGGGGCATGGTGGGCCTGGCAGAGACTCTCTGTACAACACGAGGAGCGCTCCGGCCTGATCAGAGTCTCTCCAGCAAAGACGCTTACAGAAGGCAATCCCGATGACTTTGTGACAGTGGTTTTTGTGCTGCACAATCTCAGCGATCAGGAGTGCACCTATGAGTTGAGCACCGAAGTCCCGCAGGGCTGGATACTGCTCAATGAGCTCTATACTGTGAGTGTAGCTCCCCAGGCTCAGTACGAAATTTTTCTCACTGTGCAGATTCCGCCGGGGACGCCGCCCGGACGCTATTGGCTCACCCTGGGTGCCCAGAGCGACCCCGATTTCGCGCTTGGGAGAACTCAGATTACCGTGCGTGCCCGCGAGCGTATTAAGCTGGCCTTGGCTTCATCGGATTTGGTCGTCCATCCCAACGAAGAGAAAATAGTAACACTGACTGTGAGCAATCGAGGGAACACATCAGCCCGTGTGACTTTGGCAGTGACGGCCGCGCCGGTGGGCTGGCAGTTTCAGCTTCGGGAAAGCTCTATGAGCCTTGGGCCAGGAGAAAGCAAAATCATTGGGCTGATAGTCAAACCCTTAGCCCATGCGGAGTTGGCTCCGGGGCGGTTCACAGTACAAGCGACGTCTCCTTCTGCCCGCGACGAACTCTCTTTTACAATTGCGCTTGTGCCCTAGGGCCTTGACAGCCCCTTGGGAGATCTCCCCGCCGTTGAATGTCCCCCCTGAAAGTGCTAGAATGAAGCTGAACGTATTGTGACGAGGAGGATGTAGGTTGTTCCCCAATGACGACGAACAACAGAGACGGATCCGTAATCTCCGGAATATCGCCTTGGTGATCATTGTGGTGATCTTCTCTGTTATCTTATTGCAGGCATTTTTTGGAAGCTCTGATTCTGCAGAGAAGCAGATTCGGTACTCAGAGTTTCTTGCGCTGCTGCAGGCGGGTCAGGTCGTAACGGTGACCCTTGAAGGGACATCTTTTGTGACTGTTTTGGGGCGTGTGCGGCCGGCTAGCGCTCTCGCGGAGAACCCTCAGATAGCGGAGCTCGATGCACGCCGAAGTCAAGAGCAACAGCGTAAAGAGAAGATCGAGGCATTGCTGAAGTATCAGAGTCGGCGCTTGGCATGGATCGAAACGTTACGCTCCGAGCTTCCCCCCCAAGTGCTTTCAGCAGCCCCTGTGATCCAACGCCAGCTCAGTGGGCTAGCCCTGCGCCATGCCGAAGTCGAGCGCTCTTTAGAAGCTCTGGTGCAGGCACGGAAGGAGAAAGCCGATGAGATCAGTGCTCTCATGCAGAGGATCTTAGGAAAAGCTGAGCGCTTCCGTACTGAAGCCGCGCTTGACGATGTTCGGCAAGAATTGAGACAGTACAAGGTCGACTATGACTACAAAAAGCCCGAGGATTCGTCGTGGATCTTTTCAGCCTTGCTCTCGCTGCTGCCGTTCTTCATTATCTTATTGCTCTGGTACGGGATGATGCGGCGGATGCAGGGGGAGGGCAGCAGCGCCTTGAACTTTGGCCGCAGCCAAGCCAAATTAGTCACAAAAGAGTACTCGCGCGTCACCTTCGATGATGTTGCGGGCATCGACGAAGTGAAAGAAGAAGTCCAAGAGATCGTGGACTATCTGAAAGACCCGCAGAAGTTCACGCGCATTGGCGCGCAGATTCCCAAGGGAGTGCTCTTAGTGGGCCCGCCAGGGACGGGCAAGACGCTCTTGGCGCGCGCTATTGCTGGGGAAGCCGACGTGCCCTTCTTCTCGATCTCGGGCTCAGATTTCGTCGAGATGTTCGTGGGAGTCGGGGCAGCTCGCGTCAGGGATCTCTTCAGAAGGGCGAAAGAGGAGGGCAAGGGCAAGCGAGGGGTCATTATCTTTATCGACGAGATCGACGCTGTCGGGCGTAAGCGCGGCGCGGGGATCGGCGGGGGCCACGATGAGCGCGAGCAGACTTTAAATCAGTTACTCTCCGAGATGGACGGCTTCGACAAGAATGAGCACGTAATTATTCTCGCGGCGACCAATAGACCTGATATTCTCGACCCGGCGCTGCTGCGCCCCGGGCGGTTCGATAGAAAGATTACTGTTCCGCCGCCGGACTCCAAGGGTCGTGAAGCGATCTTGAAAGTCCACACGCGCAACAAGAAGCTCGGCCCCGATGTCGATCTGAAAGTCTTGGCACGGCGCACGCCGGGGTTTGTCGGGGCAGACTTAGAGAATCTCTGTAACGAAGCAGCGCTTCTTGCGGCGCGGCGCAACAAAGAGTTTATAGATATGAAGGACTTCGAAGACGCGATAGATCGAGTGATCGCGGGGATCGAGCGCAAGGGGAGACTCTTAAGCGAAGAAGAGAAGGTCAAGATCGCCTATCACGAGGCGGGGCACGCGCTCCTAGGGAAACTCTTGCCCAAAGCTGACCCCGTTCATCGAATCTCGATCGTCCCGCGCGGCGAGGCGCTGGGGTATACGTTGCAGCTCCCGCTCAATGATAAGTATCTCTTCACCAAAGAAGAGCTCTTAGATCGCATGACGGGGATCTTGGGCGGGCGCGCTGCGGAAGAGATCGTCTTTGGCGAGATCTCCACGGGTGCGTATGACGATCTGAAGAAAGCGACAGAGATCGCCAAGCGCATGGTGGTCAGCTACGGCATGAGCGAGCGCATCGGTCCGATTAACTTGGGCCAAGAGAACGGGAACGTCTTCTTAGGGGTCGACTTGGTGCTCAACCGCGAGCACAGTGAGAAGATGTCAGCGCTCGTCGACGAAGAGATTAAGAGTATTATCGAATCGTGTTATAAGCGCGCGAAGGATTTGCTCCAGCGCAATCTTCAAGCCCTGCACAAGCTCGCCAAGAAGCTCCTCGAGGTTGAGGTCTTAGAAGGCGAGCAGCTCGACGTGCTCTTGAAAGATTCGCTGGTGCCTCCTTCTCCAACCCTGGCCTAGATGCCAGTCATCAGCAAACGCCTAGCACTCTTGGGGTCGACCGGCTCGATTGGGACGCAAACGCTCGCCGTGATCGAAGGGCTCAATCGAGCTGGACACAATCTTTCGGTCGTAGCGCTGGCTGCGGGCAAGAACTTAGAGCTCTTAGCGGCGCAAGCCCAGCGCTTCCAGCCGGAGCTCATTGCCATAGAGCGTGCCAAGGACGTTGGTCGGTTGAGACAGTTACTCAAGACGTTCTGGAATGGGGAGATCGCCGTTGGGGGCGAGGGCTTGCAAGCTGTGGCTACTCATCCTAAAGCCGATCTGGTCGTCAACGCCCTGGTCGGTGCGGTCGGGTTGATCCCTACGCTCGAAGCCCTCAAAGCGAAGAAGATCGTTGCCCTGGCGAACAAAGAGTCATTAGTCATCGGGGGGCATCTTGTACACGCTTCGCTTGACCTTCATCTTCGCCCCGGCGAAGGCGTACAGTCCAGACGAAGTTTGGTCCCCATAGACAGCGAGCACAGCGCGCTCTTCCAGCTCCTGCAGCCCTTGCGCCAAGACGAGATCGAGAGAATTATTCTGACGGCTTCAGGCGGGCCGTTCCGCACACGGCCCCTTGACTCGTTCGCACACATCACTGTCGAAGAAGCTCTGCGCCATCCGACTTGGCAGATGGGCAAGCGTGTGACTATAGATTCAGCTACGCTCGTCAACAAAGCGTTCGAAGTGATCGAAGCCCATTGGCTCTTCGATCTGCCCTACGAAAAGATCTCTGTCTTGATTCACCCGCAGAGCGTCGTGCACGGGTTGGTCGAGCTGACAGATGGGAGTCTTTTGGCTCATGTGAGCACGACGGATATGAAGCTGCCCATCCAGTATGCTCTCACCTACCCGGAGCGTATCGCTTCTTCAGTGGAGAGATTGGACTTAGTCAAGCAGAGATTAGAATTTGCGCCGGTGGGGCGGGAGCGCTACCCGGCGTTCTGGCTCGTCTGCGAAGCCGGGCGCCGCGGGGGAACCTTTCCGGCGGTAGCGAACGCTGCCGATGAGGTCTTGGTGCAAAAATTCTTAAACAACGAGATCTCGTTTTTAGGGATCGCACGCGGGCTGGAGAGGGTGCTCGCGGAGCACGAAGGCGTGCCCGATCCCGACGTTGAAGAGATTTTTGCAGCCGATCGATGGGCGCGTCAGAGGGCTAGCGAGATCGCCCAAAATTCGCTATGATAAAGAGTATGGAGAACGCGCGAAAATGGTTTGCTGTGTCGGCCGTCTTGTTGTTTGTGCTCGTCCTCATCATTGCCGTAGATAACTACAATCAAGAGTGGAAGCGCTACCAACGGGCGTATCTGACAGAGGTGCTCACGGAGAAAGCCCAAGCGGAGAAGGGTTCGCTCTCGCTCTTCGATCGGATCGCGATTGCCCTGAGCGCCGAGGCCAATCTGCAAATCAAGAAGGTCGTGACGGAGGTGGGCCGCAGCGCCGATCTCTGCATGACCTGTCATGTGAACGTCGGCGTGCCGGGGTTCACTCAAGAACCCCTCAAAGACTTACTCGAGACCCATCGGAATATTAAAATCGTCGAGCAATTACCGTTCGATCAAGTAGGGTGTACGGCGTGTCACGGGGGGAATTCCTTGGCGCTCAAGTCGGAGCTGGCTCATGCAGAGATGCGCACGCACTTTGCCCAGATCTTTGAAGAGTCTATCGAGAAATTGCGCTCAGAGCGTTGGGCCGAGCGCCAGCGCGGCATCGAGCATATCCGCTGGATGACCGCCAATGACTTCGGGTTTGTCTTTAATGCCCCCAAGGAGAAGCGAGAAGAGGCGATCGCACGCATCCTCGCGTGGTGGCAGCTCCACAAAGACACGTTCTTGGTCGAGGGCTTTGGGAAGCGTAGCTCGCCGTTCCGCACAGAAAACCCCCAAGCGAAAGTGATCGAGGCCCGCACCGACGTCTCGCTCACCGGAGAGCCCCTGCAGTTTGTCGGCTCGGCTACGTGTATAGCGTGTCATGGCCATCCAGAGATCAGCGATGTCTATATTCCCGAATCGAGCAAGCGCCACGTCGAGATCTGGTTCCGCCCGGAGTTCATGACGAGCAAGAATATCGAAGAGTTTAAAGACCACCCATTCATAGACGAAGAGACCCTCAAGACGATGGACGTGACCTGTGAAGCCTGTCACGGCCCGGGGAGCGAATATACAAAGCTTATGCAGAAGGGGATGGCGCTCGAAGCTGCGGGCCAGAGCGTGGAGGCTGCGGCTTTGCTCGGCAAAGCGAAAGAGATCGCGCGGGCCAACGCGCGACAGAACATCAGCGAGCACGATCCGGCTACAGGGTACTCCCGCGTCTGGGCGATCTTCGAGCGTCTGATCGAGAAAGCGTTAGCTGCCAAAGGCCAGAGCCGTCCCACAGAATAACCCAGGCTTCGCCAGACTTCGCCTGGACAAGCTTCGCTTGACCTTCATCTTCGCCCGCCAGAGGCGGGCGAAGGCATACGGTCCAGGCGAAGCCTGGGGGTGAGGGCCTGGTTGACTTTCGTCTCGGTCTTTTTTACAATGAAGTCAGAGTATTTTACTCGGATTTTGGGGTGTCTCATATGAAGGTGACGCGCAAGAGCGATTATGGGCTGCGGGCCTTGTGCACCCTGGCCCGACAGTACAACGGAGAGCCTGTCTCAATCGGGCAGCTCTCGGCAGAGCACAAGATCCCTGAGCCGTTTTTAGAAAAGATCATGCAAGAGCTGCGCGAGCACGGCTTAGTGGAAGCGACCCACGGGCGTGGCGGCGGGTATCTCCTCAAAAGGCGCCCATCGAACATCTCGCTTCGCGAAGTGGTGCGCGCCCTCGATGGCCCTATCGCGCTCGTGACGTGCTTAGATCCAAACCTCAGATGCTCCATCGAGGACGGCTGCCCGACAAGCCCTATCTGGGAGATCATTAATCAGAAGCTCGAAGAATATCTGGGATCGCTCACGCTGAGCGATGTGGTGAACCTCACCCCCTCACCTCGCCCTGCGGGCACCCCTCTCCCTCGGAGGGGAGAGGGGCCGGGGGTGAGGGGAAAGGTCTCATCATGACTCTGAGCGAGCGTGCCCGCGAAGCCCTACGTCAAATTGAGATCCCCCGCGCCCAGAGATCCTTGAACGATCTAGTCGAAGATCTCTCCCTGGATGGGGA
>Ga0209289_100035_pt1 | contig 91132 bp, 70 predicted proteins | sample GXS110809BmetaG_FD_184121 | JGI IMG/M metagenome (GOLD analysis project Ga0209289, IMG submission 184121) | Hot spring microbial communities from Gongxiaoshe hot spring, China to study Microbial Dark Matter (Phase II) - GXS 110809B (SPAdes)... ... | reverse complement strand
CGCTGGCGGTGTTGCTCGCGCCCCCGGCGACGGTAGCAGCATAGCCGCTGGCGGTGTTGCTCGCGCCCCCGGCGATGACGCTGTAATTACCACTGGCTACCTGGGCTAGATCGCTCCGTTCTCCCTGCAGGTCTATAGCGTAAAGACCACGGGTGTTGCCCCCTTCGCGATGGATACTGTAGCCTGGGCCAGTTGAGCCAGGAGCGTTGATAATTAGCGCATCGGCGACATAATTGCCGGCGGCATCAAAAAGTCCTATCCCGAGCTGCGTTGAAGAGCGTAGGTATAGCGAGTAGCGTGTCGTTCCATTCTCGATCAAGGTAAATTGGGCTGCGTTACCAGCGGGAGCCTCAACGGCAATTTGAGCATGGCTAGTCCCACGAACACGTAGTCCGCTCCACGGCGTTTGGGTTAGTATGTCCACAGTGTAAAAGGAGGGCGGTGTGTTGACCCCTACTAACCCATCGTTGGTTATGGTAACTCGGTCATTGCCGCCTCCATCTTGGATGATGAGACGGGAGGCAAGAGGAGAAGCACCGGCCATGACATTGTGGATTGTCCAATCGTAATCAGCACTTGCAGCACCAGTCCAGTATGCGCCACGAAGTATCAACGGAGGCGAGTTCCGCACGGTATTCGCGGCGTCAGCTTCAAGGCTACTTAGACGTACGCTTCCGTCGTTGAAAACTGAAAAGCGCTCCCTTACAAGGTTATCCTCCACAAGGCGAATCTGCGTTTGATTATCTAAAGCAGTGCTGAGCTTACGGATTGTGAAAGCATTGCCCGGCGATTGGTCGGCGTAGAATATCCCGTAGGCTGGAATGGTTGTCTCCCCCCAGAGAGCATTGAAGTGGACTGTGTACGGCTTAGGGATTGCCGGATTCTGAAGTGTAGCTCGGAAACCTGTAGTACCGTTTGCAAAGGAGGCAGCTTCATAAGCAGCACCCCCTGTGGAGAAGAGAGGGATATAGATAGCATCGCCTTTCCCGAAGTGCACAACTTTAAGGAAAGCCCCTTCACCATCGTCTTGCGCAGAAGTTATTTCACCATAGATGCCAACAAGGTTGTTGTTCGATCCGGTAGGGTCTATTCGCCCATAGAGACCGGCACTTTCAGCAGTACCGTTAAGACCTTGGGGGTAGAGTCGTGCTGCATAGCGGATGGGGATACCCTCTAAGCTAGGAGTGGTTTCGTTGACAACACGGAGGAGGTCACTTCCCCCTTCAGCTATATGCAGGACCGCCGTAGGAGTTGGAGTTCCGATCCCTACCCTACCATTGACGTCAATACGCATCCGTTCGATGTTTTGTGTGCGGAAGACCAGATCGGCATTGTCGGTTGTTCCGACAAAATGAGTTGTAGGGTTAGTCCCGCTGTTGCCGACGAGTGCCCAAGCGTTGTTGGTCACACTGTCCTTGACTCCCAGCCATTCCCACCGCTGGGTTCCGGTGGCGTCCAGCTTTAACACTTTCCCGTCCGGGTTCACGGCTTGCCCATGTGTACCTACGTACGTCCACAGCAACACCATTACAACCCGTACAACCCGCCGCATTGGTTACTCCTCGTTTGGTTGAACTTCCACTCCCTTCTGCCCTCTCCCTCTCTGACAGGGCGGTGCTAAGATACGGAGTCCACCAAATGTGGAGAGCATGCCTTCCGAGTGCATGGGGATTGGGTTCAAACTCCGATTTTTGTGAGGCAGAGAGTATGTGAACGGGAATGGAGAATTGCAATGGAAGCACCGGAATCACTTCAGCAATGGTTACGGCAGCGGGGGTTCCGGAATGAGGTGGTCTATTATAATCTCTGCCCAGCGGAGCTTTATGAGCATGCCGTGCGTAATGGTGAGGGGGTTCTTTCCGCTGACGGGGCGCTGATAGTCTGCACGGCGCCGTACACGGGTCGGAGTGCGCAGGATAAATTCATCGTGGAGGAGCCCTCCAGTCGGGAGCATGTATGGTGGGGCAAGGTCAATCGTCCTTTCCCAGCGGAGCGTTTTGCTGCTCTCCGAGCACGGCAACTTGCGTATTTGCAGGGGCGGCCGCTTTACGTGCGCGATTGCTACGGTGGGGCACATCCTCAGTATCGGTTTCGCGTTCGGATTCTCACCGAACGGGCGTGGCATAGCCTGTTTGCCTACAACATGTTCATCCCTGCAGAGGACGCCGATGGGGCGTGGGAGCCGGATTTCACAATTCTCCATACACCGGGCTTCCAGGCGGTGCCGGAGCTGGACGGCACCCGGTCGGAGGTCTTCATCCTTATTCACTTCGCAGAGCGGATGGCACTGATTGGGGGGACATCGTATGCGGGGGAGATTAAAAAGACGGTCTTCACCGTGCTGAACTATCTCCTACCGTTTCGGGGGGTCTTTCCCATGCACTGCGCCGCTACTGTGGGAAAAGAGGGGGATGTAGCGCTCTTCTTTGGTCTTTCGGGGACGGGGAAGACTTCCCTATCGGCAGATCCTGAGCGGGCGCTCATTGGCGATGATGAACACGGATGGGGTGAGGATGGCGTCTTCAACTTTGAAAACGGTTGCTATGCAAAGGTGATCAATCTCTCGCCGGAGGCAGAGCCGATTATCTACGCGCTCTCTCGGCGTTTTGGGACAATTTTGGAGAACGTGGTCTACGAGCCCTCCACACGGCAGGTCGATTTTGCTGATGGGAGTATTACGGAGAACACCCGGGCATCGTACTCCCGTTTTGCCATGCAGAACGTAGTGCCGGAGAATCGGGGTGGGCATGCGCGGCATATTTTCTTTTTAACCTGCGATGCTTTTGGCGTTATGCCGCCGATTGCTCGGCTGACTCCGCAGCAGGCGATGTACCACTTTCTGTCGGGCTTTACGGCGAAGGTTGCAGGGACGGAGCGGGGGATTACCGATCCAGTGCCTACGTTTAGCACCTGTTTTGGTGCCCCCTTCATGGTGCATTATCCCTGGGTGTATGCGCGGATGTTAGCCGAGCGAATGGAGCGATACGGCAGCCGTGTATGGCTGGTCAATACGGGCTGGATCGGCGGTGGGTTTGGGGTCGGCAGACGGATCAGTATTGCCTACACTCGGGCATTGCTGCGGGCGGCTCTGAGTGGAATGTTGGATCGGGTCTTGTATATCCGTGAACCGTTCTTCGGCTTGGAAATCCCGACGGAGTGTCCTGGTGTCCCATCGGAGATTCTGCAACCACGGCAGATGTGGGCCGATCCGGTTGCTTACGATCAGGCGGCGCGCCGTCTCCAACGTCTCTTTGCGGAGAACTTCCAGCAATTTCGCGGGGCGGTGGATGGGGAGATTCTCCAAGGAGTGCCAGTGGAGTTAGTGACGACCGGCTCCTGAGGAGGGTATGCGGACTATAGACCCGGCGACGCTTTCGTACCGGGAACGACACCAGTTGGTCTTAAGTGGTATTGCCCCGCGTCCGATTGCGTTGGTGGCCACGCAGAATCGTGCCGGGCAGGTGAATTTGGCGCCGTATAGTTTTTTCAATGCCTTTGCTTCCCATCCTCCCATTGTTGCTATCGGTCCGGCGCATTCCCTGCGGACGATGGAGCCGAAGGATACGCTTGTGAACCTGCTGGAGACCGGCGAGTGCACCATCAGTGTGGTGACTGCCCGGATTGTCGAGCAAGTGAACCTGGCGTCGGCAGAGTATGAATACGGCGTTAATGAGTTTGTCAAGGCAGGATTGACGCAGCGTCCCAGCCAGCGCGTCCGTCCGCCGGGAGTGGCCGAGTCGCCCTACATTATGGAGTGTATCCTCCGGGAGCACATTCCATTAGCTCGTGAGCGGGGTGGGAATGGGAACTTGGTCCTGCTGGAAGTAGTGCTATTCCACGTTGCTGAATCGGTCTTCGTCGATGGTCGCATAGACCCGAATCGGATGCAATTGGTTGGGCGCTTGGGGTGGGATTGGTATTGTCGGGCTTTTGGGGAGGCGCTCTTCCAGGTGCCGCGCCCGAAGGTATGCGGTATAGGGATTGATGCCTTGCCGGAGGAAATCCGCACAAGCCCCGTTCTGACAGGACAGGATTTAGCGCTCTTGGCCAGTGTTGAGCAGCTCCCCGAGCCGAACCCAAGGTTTCCGAACTTTCCCGAGGGCATCAATGCGGACGATGTGGAGGTAGAGCTTGTGGTAGGGGAACCGTGGAGGGCATTGTATGCGTTTTTACAGGCATCCTCTGCTGACCGGGCATATCGGTGGTATATGCTTCAACGAATCGCACGAGCCTTTCTCCAACGGCGCCAAGTTGAGGAGGCGTGGCAGACCTTGTTGCTCAATAGGCGTTTGGACGGGGAGGGATGAGCCTCAGCCAGGTACTACCCACGGAGTTGACAAGTTAGGCGAGTAGAGCGCCTCAATGAGCGCGGCGTGCTTGTGCTCAACGGCGGCGCGGCGGATTTTCAGCGTTGGTGTTAACTCCCCGTCTTCAATTGTGAACGGTTTCGGCAGAAGAGCAAATCGGCGGACACGTTCGTAGCGAGCCAGAGGATGCTGCAGGCGCTCGATTTCCTGCCAGATAAACTCTAAAACGGCGGGGTGACGGGTCAAGGCTTCTGGGTCTTTCTCAGGGATGCCGTGTTGTTCAGCCCAGGTGCGGAGAGCTTCGAAATCGGGGACAATCAGAGCGGAGCAGTACGGACGCCGATCCCCGATGAGGAGGCATTGGTCAATGTATGGACTTTGGCAGAGTCGCTGCTCTATCGGCTGGGGAGCGATGTTTTTGCCACCACTGCTGACGAAGATGTGCTTTTTCCGGTCGGTGATCACTAAGTTACCACGTGGGCTCCAGGCTCCGATATCGCCCGTATGGAGCCAACCTTCGGCGTCAATGGCTTCCTCGGTGGCGTCAGGGTCTTTCCAGTAACCGAGCATAATGTTCGGGCCACGGGCCAGGATTTCCCCATCCTCGGCCAGGCGGATTTCTACGTTGTCCAGGGGTTTGCCGACGGTGCCCAGCTCAAGGTCGTTGAGGCGATTCACTGTCAAAACGGGTGCGGCTTCGGTCAATCCATAGCCTTCCAGGATGGGTAGGCCGATGGCGAAGAAGAACTCTCCAACATCTGTGGGCAGGGCTGCACCGCCGGAGACGAAGAAGCGGAGGCGTCCGCCGAAGCGCTGGCGGATGGCGTGTAGGACCAGGCGATCGGCTACCTTCCATTGAAGACGCAGCATCGGATGAAGACGCCCCTGCTGTTGAGCTATCCAGGCTCGCTGCCCGACCGAGAGTGCCCAATGAGCGATTCTCTGGCGTGGAAGTGGTTGCTGGGCAATGGCAGACATGATGCGAGCGCGGACGCGCTCGAAGAGCCGTGGGACGCTCGTCATCACCGTTGGACCCACCTCCATGATGTTCTGCGCGACTGTTTCAATGGATTCGGCAAAAGCTATCGTTGCTCCAGCAGCGAAGGCGCTATAGTAGCCGGTGGTGCGCTCGTAGGAGTGACTCAGCGGGAGATATGACAGGAGCACGTCTGAATCATCTATAGGTACGGCACGGAGAGCCGCCTGGATGTTGGCCACGACGTTTCCGTGTGTGAGCATTACACCCTTTGGGAGACCAGTTGTGCCGCTGGTGTAGATGATGGTCAGCAGATGTTCGGGGCGCACGGCAGATACAGCCTCTTCGTATTCACGGCGGAGCTGTTCGGGAGCTTCTCTGACCGAGCTTAGGAGCTCGTTCCAATAGAGCACGGGCTCCTCTACAGGGTCATCGTTGAAGAGGATGATATGCTGCAGACGCCCGATCCGGTGCAGGACGCTGCGGAGCTTGATCCATTGGAAACGATTAGACACGCAGACGGCAACAGCTTCACTGTGGTCAAAGATATACTCCAGCTGTTCGGCTGTCAGCGTTGGGAAAGCGGGGACATTGACTGCGCCGATGCCAGCCAGGGCAAGGTCAGTGACAACCCATTCGAGGCGATTTTCCGAGACGATGCCCACGGAGGTACGCGGACCAATCCCCAGACGGCGGAATACGGCAGCACATCGGAAGACCATGTCTGCTAGCTCTGTGTAGAGAATAGGACGGTACCGTCCTCGTCCCTTGATCAGAAAGGCAGGCTTCCTGTTACCGAAGCGTCCCACTACCTGCAGGAAGAGTTCGCCGATTGTACGGAACTCCATCGGTATCCCGGCCTGAGGTACTACCGTGCATGCAATATACACGCTTACCGGAAAGCGCGGAGGGATTTCGTCTATACGGAGCGCATATCGGCGACCGGATGCAATGGTATGGTATCAACGCCTGATTACGCTTGCTCCGAGAAAGCGAGGCATTCATCTAGTGACCGACGAAATCCTCCGATACCTTCCCGAGCTGCAGCGGATACGGATAGGTCTGTTGCATCTCTTCCTCCAACACACTAGTGCCAGCTTGGCTATCAATGAAGGCGCCGATCCCGCGGTACGCTCGGATATGGAGCGGTTTCTCCAGCGCCTGGTGCCCGAGGATACGAGGCTCTACGAACACCAGGCGGAAGGTCCTGACGATATGACTTCCCACATCAAGAGCACGCTTATTGGCTGTTCGCTCCTCATTCCTGTGGTCCAGGGAATGTTAGGACTTGGAAGGTGGCAGGGGATTTATCTGTGTGAGCACCGGCAGTTGGCTCGGGGACGGCAAGTGGTTGCAACGATATGGGGGGAGGAATCCTGAATGGAGCTGACGGTAACAGAAGAAGCACCCCTGCGGCAGCGGGCATGGCGTCCGGCAGAGATTGAGGAGCCGACAAACCGCCTGTTCATTCATCCATTGAGCTGGACATTAGCTCGGCACTGTGCCTTCTGGGGGATCCACCCGAACGTTGTATCGCTGGTTGGACTCTGCTGTGGGCTGGGAGCAGCAGTGGCATATGGTTTCGGGAGACACGGCTGGTCCTGTGTGCTGGGATTTATCCTGATGGTGCTTTGGCACATTCTGGATGGGGCCGATGGGCAACTGGCTCGGCTGACGGGGAAAGCATCGGAATTGGGGAAGGTAATGGACGGGCTCTGTGACCATGGGACTTTTGTGGCGCTCTATGGGGCGATAGCCCTTTCCTCCATCCCGCAGGTGGGGGCAGAAGCCATACTCCTTGCAGCCGCAGCAGGAGTAAGCCACTTCGTCCAAGCGAATGCCTACGAACGACAACGGCAGTTGTACGAATTCGTCGTCTTCCGCAAACCAGTCTTGAACCCAACATGGGATGTTGTACCAGCGGTGCTCCGTCCTGTCTACCGAGGCTACGTTGCTGTGCAGCAGTGGCTCAGCGGGGAGCGGTGGCTTGTGAGCATTGTTGGAATAGGGCCTTCCATACCTGAACATGTACAGGGCGCCTATCGCCGTCTTTTCCGTCCCGTGGTGCACGGATGGTCGGTGTTGAGTTCTAATTACCGTACGATTGCCCTCTTTTTGGCTTGTTTGGCTGGTATGCCGTTGGCGTTTTTCTGGTGGGAGCTCATAGGGCTGACGACAGCGTTAATCCTCCTGCTTGCCTGGACGCGCCGGCGTCAGCGGCAGTTTATGCAGGAGGTGACAACATTGCAGAATTCGTTGGATAGCGGCTTGAGGAGTTGAGGATGATGGGAACCGAACACGTTGTTCCCCATGTCGGGCGCTTGCTGGTGTTGCTTCCAGGATTGGGTGCTGTGACGACGACGTTTCTGGCGGGTGTAGAAGCTATCCGGCGCAAGCTTGCTTTTCCATTTGGTTCGCTGTCTCAGTTAGGGGAACTGGAAGGGGAAGGGCGACGGATTGCAGAAGCGCTCCCATTGGCACCGTTAGAGGACTTGGTATTTGCTACATGGGACATCTTTCCTGAGGATGCCTACGAAGCGGCGCGGCAAGCAAAGGTGCTTTCCGAACGAGATTTGGCGGCAGTGGAGGATTTTCTCCGTACCATCCGCCCTATGCCTGCTGTCTTTGATCCGCAGTATGTGCGGCGCCTGAATGGACCCCATGTTAAGCAGGCACCGACCAAGCGGCACTTGGCCGAGGCGCTCTGTGAAGATATCCAAGGTGCGTTGGAGGCAACGGGTGCAAAGCGAGCTGTCATGATCTGGTGTGCCTCTACGGAGGTTCACTGCACACCGGCACCGTGCCACCAGTCATTGCAAGCCTTTGAGGTTGCTTTAGAGAAGAACGACCCGGCAATTGCGCCGTCACAGATTTACGCCTACGCTGCCTTGCGGATGGGAGTGCCTTACGCAAATGGAGCTCCCAATTTGTCGGCGGATATCCCAGCATTGGAGGAGCTAGCGGAACTGAACCGAGTGCCAATTGCGGGAAAGGATTTCAAGACAGGACAGACTTTCCTCAAAACAGCGCTTGCCCCGGCATTACGTCGTCGCCTCTTAGGGGTCCAGGGATGGTTTTCCGTCAACATCCTTGGGAATCGGGATGGCTGGGTGCTGGAGGATGAAGGAAGCTTCCGAGCAAAGGAGGTGACAAAAACGGGGGTCCTGGAGACTCTTCTTCCAGCAGAGCGCTACCCGGAGCTTTATGGAGGGCTGTATCACAAGGTGCGTATCCATTACTACCCACCCCGTGGTGATGCCAAAGAGAGCTGGGATGCCATTGACATCATCGGCTGGATGGGATACCCAATGCAGATCAAAGTCAACTTCCAGTGCCGTGACTCTATCCTGGCTGCGCCAGTAGTGTTAGATTTAGCCTTGTTTCTGGACCTTGCTCATCGGGCGCAACGGTCAGGAGTGCAATCGTGGCTGAGCTTCTACTTTAAAAGTCCCCATGTGCAGAGGGGGGAGGTAGTAGAGCACGATCTCTTCGTGCAATACGAACGGCTCCAGCAGGAGCTTCGCTCCTTTGCAGCTCTACCACCACTTTGGGGAGTAGATTCTGCTACCACTCAGAGGGTCTTCCAATGAAACAAGCGGTCATCCTTGCGGCGGGGTTGGGATCGCGTCTGACCCCATCGGTAGGGGTTCCAAAGCCATTGGTTCCCGTGGGGGGGAAAGCCCTTATCCTCTGGGCGTTACAAGGAGCAGAGAGAGCCGGCTGTGAGGAAGCGATCTTGGTCCTCGGATACTGTGGGGACCAGATCCAAGAGTTCGTCCAACGGCACTATGTGGGGCCCTTACGGTGTCGCTTCGTGTTGAATCCTGACTTTGAGCGACAAAACGGGATTTCAGTCTTAGCTGCCAGTGCCTATGTCAGAGGAGCATTCCTCCTGCTGATGGCGGACCATTTTGTGGAAGGTACAGCTCTGGAGCGCTTTCGAAAACGCTCAGCACTACAGCGAGGAGCTCTGCTGGTGGTTGACTCACGCCTTGAGCAGGTTTTGGATAGAGAGGACGCAACGAAGGTTCGCGTCCAAGAGGGGATGGTGGTAGACATTGGCAAGGACCTTACTGACTACAATGCCGTAGACACGGGTATTTTTGAGGCGACCCCGGACTTGATTCATGCTCTTGAGCAGGTTGTTGCCTCCCACGGTGATGCCTCTCTGACGGATGGGGTTCGGTTGTTGGCACGCCACCGGCTTATGTGGGCAGAGGAGCTGGGACCATATTTTTGGCAAGATGTGGATACTCCGGAGGCGTATGCGGAAGTCCAGCGTTGGATACAGCGGAAAGCCGCTACCTTGTAAGCGGGGATTGTGGACTTTGTGTTAAGTTTGTACCGTTTGCAAAGAAAGTCTAACAAATGCGGGGAGGTGCTGTCATGCTGCAAAGATGCCTCTGGAAGGGTGGGGTAGCTGTGCTGTTGGGGATGCTCTTTATGGCTGGATGCACACCGAAGATTACGCAGGAGCAGCTTCAGCGCTTGCGAGAGCTCCGAGCCCAGGAACGTCAGCTGACCCAGGACATTCAGCGGAAGGAATCAGAGAAAGGACGGTTCCAACGCGAGATAAGCGCGCGCCAGACGGAGTTCCAACAGTGTGATAGCAAAAGGCGCTTTGTCCAAGAGAAATTGGCGGTGTGGCCGAATGTCTGGCCTGACTACACCCCGCCTTCTCCAAGCGATACGACAGCTCCCGGTGTAGGTATTCAGATCCAGAAGAAGCGGAAGTGAGCTTGTTCCACAAGGCAGGTGGGGAGTGAGCCATGACGCGGTTTACTCTGATAATGCTGCTGTTCGGGGTTGGGGTTGGGATCGCCCAGAAGCAGGTTGACCCGAACAAGCCTGATGAGCAGTTGACGAAGGCAGAAGCTGAGATGCGGATTCAGGAGTGGGAGGGGAAGATAAACCGGTTACAGGCGGAGTACCAAGCGGTCAGTGCAGAGGTACAGCGGTTAGAATTGCAATTGTCGGAAGTCGCGCAATCAATCCGACGCTGTAATGAGGAAATTTACGCTCTCCTGGGGGTGACGGAGGCCAGTGTTGAGAGCTTCCGCCAGCGATTGGGTGTCATCGAGGGGCGGATCCGCCAGTACCGGGGATTGTCCGATGAGGTGTTGGCGGAGCGTCGGGCAGAAATTGCGGCATTAGAGGCGGATTTGAACGCGCTGCGGACGGAGAAGGTGGCACTCTTGCCGGAGTTTTACAATCGCATCATTGAGCTGGCTCGGGAAATCCGCGGCTTGTACCGGGAGCCAAAGGTCAAGACCTACACCGTTGGCACGTGGGCGCATGACCGTGATTGCCTCTGGAATATTTCGGCTAAGCCGCATATCTATGGCAATCCGTTCCAGTGGGTGAAGATCTGGCAAGCCAATACCGACCAGATCCGCAACCCTGACCTTATCTACCCTGGGCAAGTTCTGCGGGTGCCGCCACCAGGGGAGAAGACCCCAGAGGAACTGAAAGCTGAGCGGGCGTATTACCGTAAGAAGTACCTGGAGCAGCAGCGGAAGGCTCAGCAGACAGCTGAAGCTCAGCAACAATCTCCAGCTCCACAGCCGCAGCAGCCTAAGAGGGGTGGAGAATAAGCGGAAACAGTTGTGGTGTCCTCTCTCCGCATCTCTCCCTTTGCTGCTTCCCAAGCAGCAAAGGGAGGGTGCTCACTTTCGCACCGAGTTGTTCGTTTGTAGCGTTAGGTGGACCAAGTGAGTGGAATGTCGCGACGGCATCCCAGTAACATGACACAGCAGGAAGTGCTGGAGCGGCGTATTGCGCTCGAAGACGTTGATCCACTGGCGTTGTTTGGGGCAAATGACTGCCACTTACGACTCATTGAGCAACGCCTTGGGGGGACAGTCATTGTGCGTGGAAATACCCTCATCCTGCGGGGAGATCCCGGAGAGGTGCGGGCATTGGAGACATTGTTCCAAGAGCTGCTGTATCTATTGAAGCGAAATGAGCGTCTGCTACCGGAAGATGTTGCGATGGTGCTGGACTTAGTAGCTCTGGAGAACACCCCTGTGCGGGAGGAAGCGGCTGAGGAGGATCTCATCTTCGTAGGGCGCCAAGGTCCTATCCGGGCGCGAACCCCGCATCAGTTGGAATATTGGCGCAAAGTCCAAGCGCATGATGTTGTGTTCGCTATCGGACCTGCGGGCACGGGGAAGACATACCTGGCTGTCGCTATGGCGCTGGCAGCGCTACGTCGTAACGAGGTGTCTCGCCTTATTCTGTCCCGGCCTGCCGTGGAAGCCGGCGAATCTTTAGGATTCCTACCTGGGGATTTGCAAGAGAAGGTAGACCCCTACCTGCGTCCGTTGACCGATGCTTTGCTGGAGATGCTGGGTGCAGAAAAGCTCCGGGGGCTTATGGAGCGGAGGATCATTGAGGTGATCCCGCTGGCGTATATGCGCGGCCGTACGCTGAACAACGCTTTCCTCATCTTGGATGAGGCGCAAAATGCGACAATTGGGCAGATGAAGATGTTTCTGACGCGGTTGGGGCGAAACACGAAGGCAGTGATTACCGGTGATGTGACGCAGATTGATCTGAGCAACCCATCAGAGTCCGGACTGGTGGATGTCCAGGGAGTGCTACAGGGTATTCCAGGGATTGCCTTCGTCTACTTTGATCGAACGGACGTGCTGCGTCATCGGTTGGTTGCTGATATCATTGCGGCATACGAACGGGGTCAACGACGACGCGGGACAGCTCCTGGGGCGTCAGCCTCAACGGAGGAGGGATGGTAGAATTGCTCCACATCGGTTTCTTTCGCCTGACGGTAGCGGATGTGGTGGATGTTGCCGTGCTGACGGCTCTTTTCTACGGTATCTACCGCGTGCTCCAGGGCACATTAGCACTTCCTGTGTTGCTGGGTTTCGTGTTGCTGGTTATCCTTGGGGCAATCATTGAGCTGAGCGAATTGGTAGCGGTCGGTTGGGTTATCCGAACCTTGTCAGGGGTCTGGCTTCTTGCCTTCATCATTCTGTTCCAGCCCGAGCTACGTCGGGTACTGGTCCAAATACGGCGCCTCCGGGTCTTCCGCTTTCTTGTCCGCACGCCAGTCCTTCCAGTAGTGCAGGAGGTCATTGAAGCTGTGGCAGCAATGGCGGAGAAACATATCGGTGCCCTTATCGTGTTTGCTGGATCGCAGAGCACGAAGTTGGTAGTGGAAACGGGTGTTCCCTTGCAGGCATTGGTTTCCAAGGAGCTACTGCTGTCTATTTTCAATCCTCGTTCGCCCCTCCACGATGGGGCGGTCGTCATTGAGGGACAGCTACTGGTGGCGGCGCGGTGTATTCTGCCGCTGAGTGCTACAACTCATGTGGCAGGACGTCCTATTGGTACGCGTCATCGGGCGGCTTTGGGGTTAAGTGAACAGGTGGATGCCCTCGTTGTAGTCGTCTCGGAGGAGACAGGACACATTGCCTTGGCACACGGTGGGGTCCTGGAGTTGGAGCTTACTCCGGAGCGCCTTCAGGAGAGGCTTAGTCAATTGTTGGGAGCAACGTTGCCGGAAGCTACCGAGGAAGCGGTCTTCTGATGGGGTCCCCGCGACAAATTGATCCGTATGCTGAATTACGCCATGCTTTGGTAACCCATCTGCGCCATCGCGGGATTCGGGACGAGCAAGTACTGGCAGCTATGGAGCGCTTGCCCCGAGAGTTATTCGTGCATCCGGCATTCATCCATCGGGCATACGAAGATGTAGCGCTTCCGCTGGGGTACAATCAAACCATCTCGCAGCCCTACACAGTTGCCTTCATGACTTCGCTGTTGGAGGTCCAGCCCGGGGACAAGGTTTTGGAAATTGGGACAGGCAGCGGTTACCAGGCAGCGTTGTTGGCGGTGATGGGAGCGCGGGTTTACACGGTGGAACGTCAGTGGGAGCTGTACCAGAGAGCACGCCAGTTGTTCGCTCGCCTGGGCTTACCGGTACAGACCCGGTTTGGTGATGGTAGCCTCGGCTGGAGTGAGCATGCTCCATACGATGGTATTATTGTGACAGCAGCGGCCCCACATATCCCGAAGCCCCTGAAGGAACAACTGGCCATAAGCGGTCGCTTGGTTATCCCCGTGGGCGGTCCGCAGTCTCAAATCTTGGTCCGCTTGCGGAGGGTTTCCGAGCAAGAGTATGACTACGAAGAGTTTGGTGAGTTCCGCTTTGTGCCTCTGATTGGCAAGGAAGGGTGGAGCGAGACCCTCGAGACACGCCCCACGTCCTCGTCCTCGTAGGCGCGACGGCTTCAGGGAAGACAGCCACCATCGTCCGGTTGGCAACATGGCTGCCGGTGGAGGTCATTTCAGCGGATTCTCGCCAGGTTTACCGGTACTTGGATGTTGGGACAGCAAAGCCAACCGTGGAGGAACGACAGCGAGTTTTGCACCATTGCATAGATATCCGTGATCCCGACCAGAGCTATAGTGCTGGGGAATTTGCTGCTGATGCGCTCTCCTTGATCCCTGCAATCTGGCATCGGGGGAAGCTTCCGTGCGTTGTCGGTGGTTCCGGCTTCTACATCCATGCACTGTGCTATGGGCTTTTTGAAGCGCCGCCGGCACCGTTGCTCCATCAGGTGCGGCGTCAGCTCCAGCTTCGCCTCCAACGGGAGGGGCGTGATCGGCTCTACGAAGAGTTGTGCCGTGTAGATCCTGAATTAGCGGCACGGTATTCGGACCGAAATCCGCGGCGCATTCTGCGGGCTTTGGAGTTTTACTATGCTACGGGGCTACCTCTCTCGCACGCCCATCGCTTGTATCCTCCACGGGAGCCTCCCTTTGTTACCTTCTGGGTGGGCTTGCACTGGGAGCGGGCGCAACTTTACGAGCGCATCAACCGTCGGGCGCAATGGATGTGGGAGCATGGACTCGTAGAGGAGACAGAGCGGGTTTTGGCAATGGGCTACCCGCCCGATTCCCCGGGGTTCAACACGCATGGATATGCAGAGTGTATAGCCTACCTACGGGGAGAGCTCTCCGAAGCGGAAGCGCTCGCTCGCATGCAGCAGCGGACTCGCCAGTATGCAAAGCGGCAGTTAACGTGGTTCCGCCGCTACTCGCACATTCGCTGGATCCCGGCAGACCCCGACCCTGCCGTTACGGCTGAACGTCTTTACCTCCTTCTCCGGACGTGGTTACCGGAGACGTTGAGGGAGTCGTTGCCATAGAAGGAACCAGGGAGCGGTGGAGGTAGAGGAGCAGGAAATAGCGTCCGGCAAAGCGGCGCGCCTGTGTCCGGAAACTCGCTACTAGGACGTATGGGTCGAATCGAGGATCGCTGACAATTGCAGTAGCTTCAGCGTTCAGAAGCAGCCGATCGTCCCGACCGCTCTTGAAGACGAAGGCAGCTGGAGTGTGAGCGAAGATGTAGTTGAGAATGATGCTGTCCCCTGGAACACCACGCCATTGGTGCCGGGCAAGAAAGCGATCGTTGAGACGCCCACCATCGATAGTAGGGAGCTTGGTCTGATAGGGAATAAGCCCGGCATCGGGATAGACGACAATCCAAACACCCGGCGGGACGAGCTGTTGGAGTAACTGTGCTGCACGGGCGTGCTCTTCCTGGAGCAGTTGCTGGTAATCTTGCAGGAACTTCCGCTCCTGCCAGCGCCAGAGTCCGATGTGGACAAGCAGTTGTAACACCACTAATCCCAGCCCTATCTGCTGGATACGCCGGAAGCGAAGCGGACGCTGCAGCGCTGTGGTTTCCAGTGTCCGTAGCCCCTGCTCAACTCCGAAAGCTGTCAGAGATAGTCCTACTGGGTACAGCATTGCCCAAAAGCGGTGGGCGTAATTCATCTGGAGCGTGGAGCGCGAGTATTCCGCCAGCGTAATCAGAGCAGCTACCCCAAGGGCGATAAGGATGGGTGTGAAACGTTGGTAGCGCCTCCGGAGAGCTTCTGTCCACTGCTCCCACTCGGGAACGGCAACAACCAGCACGAGAACGGCCAGTGCTGCCCAGTACTGGAGGGCAAACTCCAGAAACGAGAGCCCAGCGCTAAACCCGAATACAGATACCTTGGCGAAGTAGGTGTTCGGCAGTAAATCTCCGTATACGGACCAGCGCCATAGTGTAACTGCTGCCACAGGGAATCCGAAAAATAGCGCTATCCGTATGCCGAGCCTTCGGAGTTGATGGAGCATGCTATCAGCCCTCTGTGGTGTGAGGAGAAGCCCACACAGGAGAGCGATAGCAAAGAGCATGCCCTCGGGACGGGCTATAGCCAAGAGCGCAAAGGCAAGGTATGTTACAATGGAGGTGTGCAAGCGTTGGCAATCCACAGCTCGTAAAGAGAGATAGACGGCAAGGGTGAGGAGAGCGACAAACACGGTTGTTTCAAGTCCGGAAAGGGCATGGGGGAAAAGGAAGGCGGCGGAAAAGTAAAGCAAACACGCAAGACCCTGCACAAGGGGACGGATGCCAAGCTGGCGTAGGATGAGCCAGACAAGGAACCCGGTAAGTGTATAAGCAAAGATGCCGATTGCCTTGGCTGTAGGCTCCAGTGGGAATCCGATAGCATGGGCTGCCGCCAGGAGTGCTAAGTAAAGCGTCCCCGTGTAGCCCTCCACGGGAGGTTGCCCAGGATTCCATGCTGGAATCCCTGTTGCTACCCAGTTTTCGGCATAGCGGAAGAGGATGTAGGCGTCATCCACCGTCCACTGGGGAGCACTGGCGATGGTCCAGATAGCATAAGCGAGACCGAAAAACGGCAAGAGCTGTTCTCCCCGCAGCGTCATTACTGAATGCGGATTACCTCAGCTTCGCGACGGTATTGCAGATGCCATGTGACCATCTGACGGAGTCCTTCAGCAAAAGGAGTCCGAGGCTGCCACTGGAGGAGAGCAGATGCACGGCTGATATCAGCTTCCGTGGCTGGAATATCGGCGGGGTGGGGGTCCCGGAAGACCAATTGTGCTTGCCGTTGCAGAAGTTGCTCTAACATCGCTATGGCCTCCAGAAGGCGAACGCGCCGGTTATTGCCCAGGTTGATCACAGCATAGCCGACTGGACGAAGGGCGCGAATGGTGCCATCGACAATGTCATCCACGTACGTAAAATCTCGCTCCTGGAGTCCGTCGCCGTAGATCTCTAACGGTTCTCCTCGGAGAAGGCGCTCTGTGAAAATAAACAAGCTCATATCCGGACGTCCGGCAGGGCCATAGACGGTAAAGTAGCGAAGTACGGTGACGTCCAGTCGGTAGAGGCTGTGGTACGTTGCACACAGCAGCTCAGCGGCACGCTTGGAAGCCGCATACGGTGAGAGGGGGCAGTCGGGGACCTGATCTTCGCGAAACGGGGGGGATGCCGCACCGTAGACGCTGGAAGTGGAAGCGAGGACGAACTTGTTAATGCCCAGCTGGCGGCAAAGTTCCAGGAGGTTCAGTGTGCCAATGACGTTTGTCGCGTAGTAACTCCATGGGTCCTGAAGACTTTGCCGCACACCAGCTCGGGCGGCTAAGTTGAGAAGCGCTTCGGGGCGGAACTGCCGAAGAATCGGTTCTATGGCATCTTTATTCGTAACATCGGCCTGCACGAAGTGAAAGTTCGCATATGCCTGAAGTTGATGCAATCGCCACCACTTCAACCGAGGATCGTACGCGTCGTTGAGATTGTCTATCCCGACGACCGTCGCGCCTTCTTCCAAGAGTCGCTGGGCGGTCCGCCATCCGATGAAACCTGCGCAACCTGTGACAGCGTATACGGGCATTCCCTCTTATAAAGCGCCCCCACTCCTGTGCGTGTGCCCCCAACGGGATTCGAACCCGTACCGCCACCTTGAAAGAGTGGTGACCTAACCCTTAGTCGATGGGGGCATCAGAGCTGAGTACAAAATTAGGCGAAATCCATTAGACCGTCCCCGGAAAAAGAAAGGCTGGTTTTGCTCCCTTCCGGAACAAAACCAGCTCATCCACGCCAACTGCGCCACGTGCGCCGCCTGACGGGAGCAAAACTACTTTACCCTTTCCCTAAATGGCAAGGGGGAATTTGACAAACGGTAGCAATATGCCCATGAGCGGTGGCTGGACAGAGGGAACGGGGGAACCTGCACCGGTGACGGTTTTCAGCGTTTTCCCTTATGCCAGCGAAGGAGCAATCGCTCTACCTCCCGAGGGAAGCGGTACTCAAAGAGAATGTAGCGGGCAAACTGCTCCTCAGTCAGCAGCGGACGGAGAGACTCAGTCCGCTGCTGGAAGACACGGTAAAGTTCTTGCTGTTGGCGCAGGAATTCCTGGGACCAGCGGTAGACCTCTTCTGGGGATTGCTGAAGGGAGTAAGCAAGTTGCTGAGCAATGCTGTCGGTCCGCTGCAAGAGGCTATCAATGCGCCGGTTGTAGCTCGTGTAACGTATCAGGAACTGGTGACCGCGGGATTCGTCCAAGCCCAACTCTTGGAGTAGTCGAATCATCTTCCACTGCTGCAGCCGTTCTTTGGCGTGCTGTCGCATCTGGCGCGCATAGGGTGCTGTCAATGCTTCCCAAGGAGAGGGTGATTGCGCTTGGAGAAATCCTGAAGCGGTGAGCAACAGGGAAAGAATAAACACCCTATGGTGCTTGGCTTGCATGCCTGCTCCCGAATTCTGGTTCAGCAATTGCGTCAATAACAACTTCACTGATATCCTCGGTCCCTTCCAGACTCAGAACAGAGGGAGATGGCTGGCTTAGCGGAGGAATGCCAGAGGACCAATAAGCGAAAGTCAAGATGCCATCGGTGTAGGGAAATGGCTCTGCCTGGTCAGTGGCAACCCATTCCAGGTTCGGTTCCGGAGAAGAAGGAGCTTTTCCCCGTTGTGTGCTGTGCCACCACAGAGCAAAGAAAGCAAGCCCTAAAGCGGGGAGGAGAACCGTGAGGACAGGCTTCCAGCGCTGCTGGGATGAGGATGCCTGGCGTTCTCGCCAACGGTTAAGAACTTGGACGGAGAGCATACTACAGTGGTGCTCCTGCTCGCGCAGGTATCCTATAGCTTCCAGACGGTGGAAAACAGCTCGGAGCATTTCTACTTCGGCACAGAGGTCGGGGTGCTCCCGCAAGGCTTTTTCAACTGCTGCTGCTTCCTCCGCGGACAAGCGCCCGAAGGCGTAGTCGGGCAGCAAGAGTTCAAGTTCAGCGCGGGATATGCTCGTGTTTGCTCGGGTTCCCATTGGTGTTGAGAGCTTGGCGGAAGTATTCCGCATACGGACCATTCAAAAGAGCCTTGGCGATTTTGCGCACAGCTAGGAAGTAGTTTGCCTTCAGCCCGCCAATGCTGGTTCCCAGCATGCGCGAGATCTCTTCGTAGGAGAGCCCTTCAATGTAACGGAGCGCAAAGGTTTCGCGCTGTTTCTCCGGTAGGCTTTGGAGGAGACGGTGGAAGTAGTGCTCAAATTCCTGGCGCTCGTGGATATGTTCCGGCGATAGCGATGGGCTTGTTGGCTCCTCATCCTCTGAAAAGGCATCGTTCCAATGAACCCACGCAGATCGTTTCTGTTGGCGCAGCATACCAAGAGCAACACGAACCGTAATTCGGTAAAGCCATGTGCGGATACTGCTCCGCTGCTGGAAGCGGTGCAGGTTTTCAAACGCCCTTAGGAAGACTTCCTGTGCAGCGTCCTGAGCATCTTCGTGACGTCCCAGATATCGGTATGCGACGCTGTAGACAAAACGCTGGTAACGCCGGACGAATTGTGCCGCCGCGCGCTCGCGATCCCCTTGCCGGAACTCCTGGATGAGTTCTTCGTCGCTGGCGAGGCTCAACGTTGTCAGCTGGGACATGGTACGAACCGCGGTTGGACACGTGTCTATAGAGCGCAGCAGCGCAGTAAGGGTTTAATCAAGAGTTATCGGCGGACTTCCACAATTTCGTACTCCATCTCTCCCGCGGGCACGTGAATGCGGACGCGGTCCCCGGCTTGCTTTCCCAGAAGTGCCTTGCCTAGCGGGGAGGCTACCGAGAGCTTGTTTTGTTGAAAGTCAGCTTCCTCAGGACTGACGAGCGTGTATTCAACGATAGAGCCCGTCTTGCAATTCCGGAGGCGAACGGTGGAGAGGATGTAAACTTTTCCGTCGTTGGGCAGCTCCTTGGGATCGATGATCCGGGCATTGGCAAGGATACGTTCTAGGCGGGCAATACGCATTTCCAGCATTTCCTGTGCCTGGAGGGCGGCGTCGTAATCGGCGTTTTCCGAGAGGTCCCCGTGTGAACGGGCGTCGGCAATTTTCTGAGCGATGTCTCGCCGCCCTTGGCTCCGAAGCTGCCGTAGCTCGGCTTGTAATTCCTCAAAGCGCTGCCGTGTCAGATAAATGATCTCAGCCATGGCTGTCCACGGAACACGCAGCTGTTCGTTGGACTTTATCTTTTTCAACTTTTGGGGGATGCCCGACCGTAAGCCAATGCCCTAACTTCTGTTGTTTTGCCAACAGATAGCCCCAGTTCCAATCGTTGGGCTCAATTTCTATAGGCACCCGTTCGACAATTTCCAATCCGTAGGCTTCTAAGCCGACGATTTTGCGGGGGTTATTCGTTAACAGGCGCATTTTGCGGATGCCTAAGTGGCGTAGGATTTGGGCTCCGATCCCGTAATCCCGCAAGTCAGGCTTGAAACCCAAGTGCTGGTTGGCTTCCACTGTGTCCAGCCCCTGTTCTTGGAGGGCGTAGGCGCGGATTTTGTTCCCCAGTCCGATCCCTCGCCCTTCTTGCTGCATGTAGAGCAGGACTCCTTTGCCTTCGCGCTCAATCATGCGGAGAGCGGCATGGAGCTGGGGGCCGCAGTCGCAGCGGAGGGAACCGAAGAGGTCACCGGTAAGGCACTGTGAATGGACGCGAACCAATACGGGTTCATCACTGCTCCAGCTCCCCTTGAGGAGAGCAACGTGCTCTTGGCGGTCTACGATGTTTTGGTAGACTACGATGTGGAAGGTGCCCACAATGGTTGGTAGGGTTGCTTCTGCTACGGGGCGAACGAGTGAGTCTGTCCGCAAGCGGTAAGCAATGAGGTCTCGGACGCTAATGAGCTTGAGTCCGTATTGTCGGGCAAACTCTTGAAGCTGGGGAAGCCGTGCCATTGTGCCGTCGTCGTTGAGAATTTCACACAGGACGGCGGCAGGTTTCAGTCGTGCCAGGCGCATGAGATCGACGGCGGCTTCCGTATGTCCTGCACGGCGGAGGACTCCCTCTTCCACGGCGATCAGTGGGAAAACGTGCCCTGGGCGAGCAAAATCCTCTGGAGAGGCTTCAGGATCGGCAAGAGCCCTTACAGTTGCGGCGCGATCGAAAGCGGAAATCCCCGTGCTGGTGCCATGGCGATAGTCCACCGAGACAGTGAATCGGGTCCCGTGCAAAGCAGTGTTGGTGTGGACCATAACATCTAGCTGCAGTTCGCGTGCCCGCTGTTCAGTGATGGCAACACAGATGAGTCCTCGTGCCCGTGAAGCCATAAAGTTGATGACATCGGGCGTGCAAAACTGTGCTGCGCAGATAAGATCGCCCTCGTTTTCCCGGTCCTCGTCGTCGACGACGATGACCATCTTGCCCGACGCTAAGTCCTGAAGGGCTTCTTCAATGGTGTTGAAGGGGGTGTTCATGGTCGCTTACTTCTTGACGACTGTTGCGATAGCAGTCTTCTCCAACCGGATCCGAGTATTGTCGGCAATTTGCACAACGACGATGTTGTCCTCAATATCGGTAATCGTGCCGTGGATACCGGCGGTAGTGACGATGCGGTCACCTTTCTTGAGCTCGCTGAGCATCTTCTGATGTTCTTTTTGGCGTTTGACCTGTGGGCGGATAATCATGAAGTAGAAAATGAGCAGAATGGCGCCGAAGAAGATAAGGGTACTGAGCAGTCCTGCCATTGGATCGCCGCCTTGTGGAGCAGCGGCAGCGTACGTCATGGGCATGGGGGAACCTCGTGCGTTGTTGGAACTTCAGCTTGTTGGAGACGTTCTAAGAATGAGCGTTTCCACTGACGAAAGGTTCCCTGCCGTATTTTCTCCCTTGCCGTTGCCAGAAGCCAGTGGTAGAAGGCCAAGTTGTGCTCGGTTGCTATAATGAGTGCGGTGACCTCTCGGGCAATGAACAGATGGCGTAGGTAGCCCAGGGTGACGGTGCGGCTTACGGGGTAATTGAGCTCGGGGTCAAGGGGTTCGTCGGAGTAGCGCCAGCGGGCATTCCGGACGTTGATTTTGCCGCGCGTGGTAAAGAGCTGTCCATTGCGAGCGTTGCGGGTTGGCAGCACGCAGTCGAAGAGGTCTACCCCAAGTTCAATAGCCGTCAAGATGTTCTCCGGTGTCCCGACCCCCATTAAGTACCGCGGTCGGTCCGTTGGAAGCAGTTCTGTGGAGAGAGCAATCATCTCGTACATTGCCTCGGTGGGCTCTCCGACGGAGAGTCCTCCGATGGCAAAGCCGTCAAAGTCCCATTGGCAGAGTTCCTGCAGACAGAATCGCCGTAGGTCGGGGTTGATCCCCCCTTGTCCGATGCCGAAGAGAAGTTGGCGGTAGCCGTAGAGAGCTTCGTTCTGTTGAAATGCCCTCAGAGAGCGGGATGCCCATTGTAGAGTCCGCCGAACAGCGGTTTCTATGTCTCTTCGCTCTGCTGGGTAGGGTGGGCATTCGTCCAGAACCATCATGATATCGGAGCCCAATATGCGCTGGATTTCCACCACCCGCTCAGGGGTGAAGACATGGGAGGAGCCGTCAATGTGAGAGCGGAACTCTACCCCTTCGTCGCTTACTCGCCGAAGCTGCTGGAGGGAGAAGATCTGATAGCCGCCACTGTCTGTCAAGATTGGCTTATCCCAGCCGATGAAGCGGTGCAGACCTCGGAAATGTTCAATGACATCAGTACCCGGGCGAAGGTAGAGGTGGTAGGCATTGCAGAGCAGGATTTGTACTCCCAACTCCTGCAGTCGCCGGGGGTCTAGGGCTTTAACCGTTCCTTGGGTTCCAACGGGCATGAAGGCTGGAGTTTCTACGGCACCGTGGGCTGTCTCCAGCAGACCAAGGCGTGCCCGAGAGCTCGGGTCCGTATGGAGGATGCGGAATCCTGTCATGCCAGTAACCACCGCTGCCATCGTAGAAAGAGCAGTCGGCTGATAGGAAGGCTGAGGCTAATACCGATGGTATCGGCCACCCAATCGGCGATATCAGCGACGCGGTAGGGGACGAACAGCTGATGGAGCTCGTCCATGACAGCGTATAAGGCTCCGATGACAAGGGTCCACAGGGCTATGGTACCAAAGGGGCTCCCGGGAGAGTACGCTGCCAGAGCGAATGCTAAGCACAGCCCAAAACCGGCATACACAAGGGCGTGGAGAAGCTTATCCCACCCGAAGGGTTCCGTTAGCGGGAAGAGGGCGGGAAGGTGAGAGGCATAGGCAATGGCTCCAGCATATACAATGGCGGGGAGCAAAGCCAGGAGGCGTTTCATTTAGCGGCTGTTTGTGGGAAAACGGAGGTCAAGGCGGAAAGCAAGGCTGAAGCGGTAAGGCTTTCGGCGGAGGCCGATTGCAGGCAGAGATCCCCGGCAGCGCTGTGGAGGAAAGCTGCAATTGCCGCTGCTTCCAGTGGCGGGAGCCGACGAGCCAAGAGAGCACCAATCATGCCCGCCAGGACATCGCCAGCACCGGCAGTTGCCATACCAGGATTTCCGCCCAGGTTCCAATATGAGCGCTTTCCATCGGTAATAATGGTGGGAACGTGTTTCAGCAGGAGGACTCCGCCCCATCGCTGTGCCCATTGGCGTGCTAACCAGGGGGCATGGCGGGCCACATGCGAGCGATCTTCCCCCGTCATGCGGGCGAATTCTCCGATGTGGGGGGTCAGGACCCATAGAGAGGGAATGCGACTGTCTGGGGTGATTGCCCGTAGAGCGTCGGCATCAATGACCGTGGGAAGTCGCTCCGGGATACTGCGCAGAAGCTCCGCCACAACAGGAACCGCTGCCACACCGATGCCCGGACCAAGGACTAAGGCATCCACGCGCTCGAGGAGTTCGTGAAGGAGAGGAAGGGCCTCTGCCGCTAACCAGCCTTCCGGTGTGGAAGGGAGCTGGCGGGCAATAACCTCTGGTAAGACAGCGCTGTGGATGCGTCCGGCGGTGTATAAGTACACCAACCCTGCCCCACTCCGGATAGCAGCATTGGCGGCGAGCGCGGCTGCCCCTGCCATCATGGCCGATCCGGCAATGATGCCGACACGCCCATAGTCAAACTTTGTGCTAATTCGCGGCCGAAGGGGAAAACGTTGGCGGATATCATCCCATTCCAATGCCCAGGTATCGGCATGAGCGGCAGCAAGGTTGAGAGGAACGCCCAACGAGGCAACTTCAACACGTCCACAAAGGTGCCATCCCTCGTTTAGGAATAGCCCAGTTTTTGCCGCAAACATGGTGATAGTCAGTTCAGCGCGGAAGGCTTCCGGATCGGCTTCTCCAGTTTCGGCGTTGAGTCCAGTAGGTACATCCAGGGCAACGCGTCGGGCAGGCAGTGAACCGAGGACGCGGAGGATGGGGAGTACGTCGGAGCGGAGTGGTGGTCGTGCGCCAATACCCAGCAGTGCATCTACGACAACCTCCGCCGGTGGTGGAGGAGGGGGAAGCTGTCCGGGAGGAAGGTGGTGCGTGGGAATTCCCAAACCTTCTAGTGCCGTGAGGTTTGTGAGCGTCTCAGGTGACATTTGCTCACGCGAGCCTGTCCACCAGACCATGACCTTCCAGCCGCGACAAGCCAGATGGCGTGCAAGAGCGAAGCCATCGCCTCCGTTATTTCCGCTTCCACAGGCGATAAGGACCGTAGGGGAAGATGCCGATGGGGGTTGGAGCCATTTCTGGAGGATATCAGCAGCAGACCGAGCAGCATTCTCCATAAGTACAAGCGAGGGAACGCCGCATTCAATGGCAGCCATATCAGCACGGCGCATCTGCTCGGGGGTAAGGAGCGGAAGCATTACCGGTGTTCGAGCAATATGTTGCCACAAAATTACAGCGGGTGCCCTATCTTTGTTCACTTTGGGTGTAAAGGCGGCGTCAATAGGCAATGGGACGAGAATCCGTGCTCAGCCAATGGGATGGTTTGGGTGAACTCAGCCAACCGCCGGTCATCCGAATCCATGGAGCCCGGCAGCACAATCTGCGGAATCTTTCGCTGGAACTGCCCCATGGTTGTTTGATTGTCATCACGGGGGTTTCGGGTTCAGGGAAGTCCTCCCTTGCCTTTGAGACAATTTATGCAGAAGGGCAGCGCCGCTACGTGGAGTGTCTCTCCGCCTATGCGCGTCAGTTCTTGGAATTGATGCCGAAGCCGGATGTGGACCTTGTGGAAGGGCTATCGCCAGCGATCGCTATTGAACAGAAGACAACTGGACACTCGCCGCGGTCTACCGTAGGCACGATGACACAAGTGTATGACTACTTGCGCTTGCTATATGCTCGCATTGGACAGCAGTATTGTGTTCGCTGTGGGGTGCCTGTGCAGGCCCAGAACATTGACCACATTGTAGAGCAATTGCTTGCATTGCCCCGGGGGCAGCGTTTCCAGATTTTGGCGCCGCTGATACGTGGGCGAAAAGGACACTACCGGGAGCTCTTTGAGCAATTGCGTCGGCAAGGCTTTCTGTTCGTACGAGTAGATGGAGAATTCCGGGAGTTGGAGCCTGGGATGCAGGTGAGCCGTTATCGGTCCCATGACATTGAAGTTGTGGTTGACCGCTGCGTTGCTGATCCGGGTATACACGAGCGGATCGTTAGCTCATTGGAGCTGGCGTTGCAGTTAGGGCAACAAATGGCGCTTATTTTGCTGGAGGAGGAGGGCAATTGGCGTCCGTGGTTGGTGAGTACACAACGGGTCTGCCCGCACTGTGGACAGGCCTATCAGGAGCTGGCACCGAACAGTTTTTCGTTTAACTCCCCTTATGGAGCGTGCCCGGAATGTGATGGACTGGGCACAATCTCCGATTTCCTCCCACAGGCGCTGATTGTGGATCCTCAGCGTCCGCTCAATGATGGAGCTCTTGCTCTTCCGCGGCAACGTCCGTGGGGAGTGGTATGGCGACAAATTGAAGCTCTCGTGCGGCAATGGGGTGTGGATGCACAAACTCCATTAGCAGAGCTTCCGGAAGCATTACGGCAGCAGCTCTTCTGGGGCAGTGGTGAGGCGGTGTCCGTGACGACGGAGTGGGGGACGGTGAATACGAAGTTTCCTGGCTTAATTGCCGTGTTGCGTCACCGCTATCATCATGGGGAGCCTCAGCTGCGGGAGTGGCTTGAACAGTTCATGGTAGAGTCGCCCTGTCCAGCCTGCGGTGGAGGGCGGTTGAAGCCGGAGATGTTGGCAGTCAAGGTTGCGGGGAAGAGCATTGCTGAGGTGACGGCGCTGTCGGTACAGGAGGCATTGGAGTGGTTCCGCCGCTTACCGGGACAGCTCTCTGACCGCGCCCGTCGTATTGGGTCGGTCATCATCCAAGAGCTCCTTCAGCGACTTGAGTTCCTGCAGGAGGTTGGTCTGGGGTATTTGCAGCTCAATCGTCCTGCGCATACTCTCTCCGGTGGTGAGGCACAGCGGATTCGGCTGGCGGCACAGTTGGGTTCGCAGTTAGTGGGGGTGCTCTATGTACTGGACGAGCCCAGTATTGGGCTGCATCCTCGGGACAATCGCCGTCTTATTGCCGCGTTGCAGAAGTTGCGCGATATGGGCAATACTGTTATCGTCGTTGAGCACGACCGGGACATGATGGAGGCAGCGGATTTCCTTGTGGACATTGGTCCTGGTGCTGGCATCCATGGGGGCGAGCTTGTCGTGGCATTGCCTCCGTCGCAGTTATGCTCTCTTCCGCAGGAGGTTCGGCGGCGTTCGCTGACGGCTCAGTACCTCTGTGGTGAGCGGGAAATCCCTCTCCCTGCGCGCCGCCGTCAGGGCACGGGAGCTTTCTTGACGGTGGAGGGTGCCCGTGGGAATAATTTGAAGGATATCACGGTGCGCTTTCCTTTAGGGACACTCATCTGCGTGACAGGGGTTTCTGGTTCGGGCAAGTCCAGCCTCGTCATGGAAACTCTCTATCCAGCGCTCATGCGGCATTTTTACCGGAGTCCGAGGATACCTCTGCCGTATCGAGCTCTGGAGGGGGTGGAGCATCTGAAGGGGGTGGTGGCGGTGGATCAGAGCCCCATCGGGCGAACCCCGCGGTCTAATCCAGCAACGTATACCGGGGTCTTTGACCACATCCGGGCTTTCTTTGCCCTCTTGCCCGAAGCTCGGGTGCGTGGGTATCGCCCAGGGCGTTTTTCCTTCAATGTGCGGGGAGGACGCTGCGAGGAATGCGAGGGTGCGGGTGTCCGCCGTATAGAGATGGCCTTCCTACCCGATGTCTATGTCCAATGCGAGGTATGCCAGGGACGGCGCTATAATGCGGAAACGCTTGCCGTGCGCTATCGCGGAGCAACGATTGCAGATGTACTGGATATGACTGTGGAGGAGGCAGCGGAGTTCTTTGCCGATATTCCCTCTATTGCTCGGAAGCTGCGTCTGCTTGTAGAGGTCGGCTTGGGGTATATCCGCTTGGGGCAGCCGGCGCCAACGCTTTCCGGTGGGGAGGCGCAGCGCATCCGCCTCGCGCGAGAGCTTTCCAAGGGAGGAAGTCGCACGCTCTACATCTTGGACGAGCCCACGACGGGACTCCACTTTGAGGACATTCGGCTTCTTCTGCACGTGCTTGGGCGTTTGGTCGAGCAGGGCAACACCGTCATCGTTATTGAGCACAATCTGGAAGTCATCAAGTGCGCAGACTGGGTTATTGACTTGGGTCCGGAAGGGGGTGCTGCTGGAGGTTTCCTCGTTGCCGAAGGAACTCCAGAGCAGGTTGCTCAGAACCCGGCAAGTTATACGGGAGCATTTCTTCAGATGGTGCTTCAGCCCCGGCTGGCGGTGGCGTAGCTATCGGAGAAGAGAGGCATATTCAGCGGCATACCGGCGAATGGCGCGGGCGATAGCACGAGCGATAGCCCATTGCCCACGCTCAGAGATCAGGAAGCGCTCGTCGGCGGGGTTGGAGAGAAAGCCCATCTCGATGAGGACAGCAGGCATAGAAGCGCCCATGAGCACGTAGAAGCCCGCCTGCCCAATGCCGCGGTCGGGAAGTCCCGTAGTGCTGACGAGCTCCTGCTGTACGAATGCAGCGAGTCGGTCGCTGAGTCGCATGAAGGCGCTCTGCGCTAAGGTTGCCAGGATGCGCTGTTCGTCAAATAGCTCCTTGTACCGCGATGGGTCTGCTTCCAAGCGGATAACGGCGTTTTCTCGCTCGGCAACGCGGATAGCTTCCGGCGTGCGTCCAGGGCGGAGAACGTACGTTTCTACCCCGCGTGCGGGATGGGGTTTGGTGGGAGCGGCGTTACAGTGGAGACTGAGAAACAACTTCCCCTGCTGTTCATTGGCAATCTGCCCACGACGGTAAAGGGGAACGAAGCGATCCTCATCCCGAGTAAGTACAACCCGCACATGCGGCAGCATGCGGTGCAGTAAGCGACGGAGCTTTAAAGCAACGCGAAGAGTAATGGTCTTTTCCGCATGTCCGTTGATGCTGATTGTGCCATCATCCTCCCCCCCATGTCCGGGGTCAATGACAATAACGTCCAGTTCCCAGCGCTGAGTCGGTGTTGCCGCGCCTCCTTTGAGGAGAACGGTAAAGCGAAGTGTTCGGGGCCCTTCGCGTTCTGATTTGCATTCCCGAATCTCCGAGCGGAAGGAGAAACGATAGACTGTGAACTCCCGGATTCGCTGGACTTCGGAGCGTTCAATTGCCGGTAAAGAGGGCAAAGTAGGAGCTGTATGGAGAACATCGGGAATGCGCACCACAAGTTGTTGTCCTTGCCACTCCGGGCGTTGGTAGCGTTCAATGACGCCATTGGCGCGGAAGCGTAGGAGGATTGTTGTGTCGGAGAGAGTTTGTGCTTCCACCTGAACGATCTCCACCAGAGTGGCAGCGAAGCTGTTCCCTAAGGCTGCCAGAAGCCAGGGATTGGAAGAGGACTCGCGCTGGGGGAGCCGGGGAGGACGGGGAGCAAACGCTGTATCAGGGGGGATGGGGAGAGGAGCGATGCGGGGAGGCGGAATGGGTTGCGAAGGGGGCGATGTCGTTACCACAGGTGCTGGTGCATAGCGCAAGCGTAGCACTGTAGGACTGTCCCATACGGCCTGGGCTTCCCAGAGAGCTGCTATTGCTTCACCAAGACCGTGGAGGGAGACGAAAAGGTGTTGCCCGTCAGATTGGACTGGCACGGGGAGCTGAATGAAGTGGCTGGAATCGCGTCGTTCCCAGGCGAGGAAAAAACTCAGTGGTGCAGCCCGGATGACGCCATGGGGGGTAGAAAGTACCGTGCCTCTGGCGCTTAGCCGCGCCTTTCCTTCCCAAAGTATGGCACAATGAGCAAGAGAAGCGGCGGGATATCCGCCAATAGCCCGAAGAGGCAATTCATAGGTACGCCCGTTGGGCAGCTGGACGCTGAACGTACTCTGGGCACAGGCAATAGCAGTAGCTATTCCCCACGCCCAGCATACCTTCCAGGGCGCGCACATCGGACAATGCAAGCTATCGCTGACCTTTGGGAATGAGGGTCGGGAATCCCCGGCGTTGCCACTCGCGGATGCCCCCGCTCATGTTATAGGCGCGAAATCTGTGGCGCTGGAGAAGAGCTGTTGCTCGGGCACTTCGATTCCCACTACGGCAATAGACGATGATTGTTTTGTCCCGATATGGCTCCAGCTCTTTGATACGACGTTCCAGCTCCTGCACTGGTAAGAGATAGCCACCGGGGAGGTGCCCTTCGGCAAACTCTTCCGGCGTCCGTACATCCAGCAGAAGAACAGATGTGTCCTTGAGGCGTTGGACAACTTGTTCTGGGGATAGCGTTGGGATAGACTCCTGCTGTGCATAGGCAGTAATCCACCCCAGCGTGACAGCCACAAGCCATACAAGGTCCATGGAGCCCCTCCGAGAACGCGTGCAACCACGGGGACACAGACGAAGATGTCTGTAGAACTGTGCAGAGATCCTTACCGTGGACGCAGGGCTATGGTGAGCCGTGCCTGCTCGTTGCACTCCAACGTCAGTGATTGTTCAAAGGGGTAGTAGTCTTCGTGATGTACACTGATAGCGTATCTCCGGTTGCATAGCTGCCCAAAGTAGACTTGCCCGTCATCGTCGGTCTCCTTTGTGCGGAGTAGAGTTCCTCCAGCCCAAAGGCCGACGATGGCTTCGTCGACGGGTTTCCCCGTTTCTGAGTCCCGAACGAGAATGGCAAGGGCTCCATGGCAGCACTGTCCCTCCCGAGGAGATAAAAGCGCTAAGCGCTCTATTTCTTGGTTGCAGCCCAGCTCTATAACAAACTCCTTGGGGACATAGCCCTCGGCGTAGATGCTCACTCCGTAGACTCCCTTACACAGCTGGTCAAACATTGCCCTGCCTTCCGAGTCCGTGGCGCGTTCAGCTATGATAGCCCCTCCCTTCCAGAGGCGGATGCGAACGCCCGATAGGGCAGTTGCCCTTACGGAGTCGCGGACAACAACTTTTATTTTCCCCTCGCAGCATTCCTTTGGCATGGGGGACAAGAGGAGGCGGAGGAGCTTCTGCTCGTTGCACTCCAGTCGCACGGGGATTTCTTTGAGCTGGTAGCCTTCGGCACGGATTTCCACTGTGTACTCGCCTGGACATAGACCATCAAAGGCGGCTTGCCCTTGTCGCAGCTCTGCCTGTTGTATGATAGCATTCCCCCGCCATAGGCGGACGATGCCGCTGGCGGAGGGTGGTGACATGCGGAGGCTATCCATTGCGAAGACGATGAGGACGCCGTGGCAGCAGTTGCTTTCTCTTTCGCAGCGGATTGGGACTCGGAGAGTTTTGGTCTCATTGCAGCCCATGGTGATAGTCATTTCTCGGACTGCGCAAGGCTTATGAGGGGATTCAGTGGCAATCCGGATAGCATAGGTACCCGGGCACAGTCTTGTGAAGAGAGCCCCAGTGCTATCGCTGGGGATGGTTCTGCTATAGTCCCCGTTTTGCTTCTGAAGCCTCACGGAGGCACCCGAGATAATTTCCCCAGACACAGAGTCGTAGGGGACAATGAGGAGTGTTCCGTTGCAGCAGCTGTCGGATTTCGGAGGGGGTTCTTTCGGTTCCGTTGGGTGTTTGACGCACGAACTTGCCAGGAGAGCACCAAGGGCAACGACAGAGAGAAGAACAACCCGCTTCATCTTGGATTCTGTGTGCAGTAGAACATGGTCTGAACCTAATGGCAATAACCTCCAGGCGAAGGTGAGGTTACAGAATTGCCATGCGGTGCCGTGGTTGGGATTTTCCCCTAATTTCGCGCTGTAGAATGGCGGGCGTAGCTCAGCCCGGAGAGAGCACCAGGTTGTGGCCCTGGGGGTCGTGGGTTCAAATCCCATCGCCCGCCCTGTAGTCAGGTTGAGGAGTCTGGTGGGGCAGCGGAGGGCGTTGCGATAGTGGGATCGTAAGGGTGGGAGGCCAGAGAGCGCTTGAGGTCTTCAATGACTTGGGTATCCATCGGCTCCATGCGGTGAAGGAGGGCTAACCAATAGCTAACCCAGTCACCGAAGTAGATCAGGGAAAAGAGACGGGTCAGGAAGAAAGGTTCCGTGGTACTGAGAAAAGTATTGGACTCCAAGGGGACATGGGGGACCAAGAGGCGATATCCGTACTCTATACGGAGCCGGATCCGAGGGTGATCGTCGGGGTCTTGGAGCCAAATGAGCCAGGCAGTCCGAGAAGGGAAGCCGGCAGGGAAGAACCAGCTATTGAGCTCATTGTGGTTCATTTCGGGCACGACACCACCGAAGGCAACATGTTTGGCATTCTCCTGGATCTGCTGTCTCCAGCGGAGCCCGACCGCTTCCAGCCGTTCGGAGGCATAAATGACAGGAAGGCGGGCGCGCAGCTGGGATGCCAGGCGAGCCGTTGGGTTTTGCTCTTCATCCGGTATACTGTAGAGCTCGCTAAGTTCCTTGAGGCGCTGGTAAGTGGACTCAATGGCTTGCTCCGTCAGCTGTCGGGCGGGTTTTCGAAAGGTACCCAGGCGGAGAAGAACGAGCAGCAAGGCGAAGAAAGCGAAGCCGAGGGCACCTCGTGGTGGAAACCCTGCCGGTATAGGGATGAGAGGGATCCCCAGCTCACGGGCACGTACTGCTAATTGCCCTCCGCTGGTTAGGCAGGCAAGGTGCGGTGTGCGAAGGCGTGCCAGTTCAAAGCTTGTCAGGGTTTCTTCTGTGTTCCCTGAGTAGCTGCTGGCGATAACGAGGGTGTTCCGGTCTACGAAAGACGGAGGAAGATGGTAGCCCCGGTGAACACGAATATCCACATGGTCGGCGCCGGCTGTGAAAGCGGCATAGGTGCGGAGGATATCGCCCGTGATAGCAGAGCCGCCCATACCGAGGATCAGGATACGCTGTGGGCGCTTGGGGAGCAGCTCCAGAGGTACTCGGTCGGCAGCATGGTAGGCCGTCTCAATTTGCTTGTAGAAGCGTAAAAGGATGGTCAGCATCTGCAGGTGGTCGATGCGGGTGACCAACTCTTGGAGCGAGCGCATAGGTTCCCTGAGCTTACGTGGTACCGTCCAGGGGATGGTGTCGTAGGATCTGACGGGCAATGACAATACGCTGGATTTCGCTTGTCCCTTCGCCAATGGTCAGGAGCTTAGCGTCTCGGTAGAGCTTCTCTACGGGATAATCCTTGATGTACCCGTAACCCCCGAAGATTTGCACGGCTTCTTCTGCGGCGCGGACAGCAAGCTCGCTGGCAAAGAGCTTTGCCTGAGCAGCTTCCAAGCGGACGGGTTTTCCCTGTTGCCGAAGCCAGGCAGCACGATAGGTAAGTAGCCGGGCTGCTTCAATCTCCATGGAGAGCCGCGCCAGTTTCATTTGAATGGCTTGGAACTCCACCAACGCAGTATTGAACTGATGCCGTTCGGTAGCATACCGAAGTGCCAGCTCAAAAGCCCCTTGTGCTAATCCTACCCCTAAGGCAGCGATGCTGATTCGTCCTCCGTCCAAAATTTCCAGGGCTTGTCGGTAGCCATCGCCTTCGGAGCCGATAAGGTGGGAGGCGGGAACGCGAACGTTATCCAACATCAGCATGGTTGTATCGCTGGCGCGCATACCCAGCTTGTTCTCCCGCTTGCCCGCTGTGAAGCCTTCCATACCTTTTTCCACAACGAAGGCTGAAATGCCGTCTTTCCCGCGGGCAGGATCCGTTGTTGCCATAACGACAGCGATAGAGCCAACCCCGCCGTGGGTAGTGAAGCTTTTGGTCCCGTTGAGGACATAGGTATTGCCCTCTCGGCGCGCTGTCGTCCGCAGGTTTGCAGCATCAGAACCAGATCCGGGTTCAGTCAATGCCCAAGCGCCGAGAGCTTTACCAGTGGCTAAGTTTGGGAGGTAGCGGCTTTTGAGTTCTTCGGAGCCAAAAGTCAGAATGTGGTTCACGCACAGTCCATTGTGGGCGGCGACACTGAGTGCAATTGCTGGACAGACCCGGGCAAGTTCTTCAATGACCAAAGCAAACTCCATGTATCCCAATCCCGCCCCGCCATATTCGGAGGGGACGAGGAGGCCCAGCAATCCTAATTCTCCCATCTTGGCAAAGAGCTCCCACGGGAATTCCTGCTGTTCGTCGTAGTATGCTGCGATCGGTCGGATTTCTGCTTCAGCGAATTCCCGCACCATGTGGCGAATCGCTTCCTGTTCCTCAGTGAAGGCGAAGGAGATCGGCATTGGAGTCTTGCCTTCTGAAGGTCAGACCTGTGCAATAGACGGCAGGCGTGGGCAGAAATTGGTGCTATTTTTGAGCCATTCAATCAGAAAGAGGCTGTCGGAGATGGGTCGCGGGCTTCTCCTGCTGGGATTGAGCTTAGGCGGACTCCAGGCACAGGTTCCGTATACGAGAACGCCTCAATGGGAATCGCTGCCGCAGGGACTTTATGCAACTGGTGGGGCGTTGGTTGATCTGACCGGGGATACGTTGCCGGAGTTTGTTGTTGCCTGCGGTAATGATATGGAGCGGCAGCCCGTGCTTGTGTATCGGAACCAGGGTGGAGTCTTAGAGCAAAGCCCATCGTGGTCCTCCAGTGATCGTGGATATCACGGGCACCTTGCGGTTGCCGATGTGGATGGCGATGGCTGGTTTGATGTTGCTGTCTGTGAGTACTTGGGGGAAGGGGGCTTCGGGAGCAGTGGAGGGATTAAGCTCTACCGGAATCTGAAAGGTGAGTTGGAGCGGCTTCCATCGTGGCGGGCGAGCGAACGCTTTGCTACCTTCCGCTGTGCCTGGGGGGATATGGACGGGGATGGACGTCCGGATTTAGCGGTTGCTGGAGGGGAAGCGTATCAAGGTTCACCAGAGCCAGTTCGGGTCTACCGGAATGTAGACGGTAGGTTGAGCCCAGTTGCCACATGGCGTAGTGCCGATAGTAGCTATGCATACGACATTGCCTGGGAGGATTTCAACGGGGATGGCTGGCTAGATATAGTCGTTGCGTGTAGCCGGGGACGGAGCCGTATTTACTTCAACCGTCATGGCGTGTTGGAAACGCAGCCCGGTTGGCTAGCCGCGCAAGTAGAGTATGCAAACTCCCTTGCTACCGGCGATGTGGATGGGGATGGCTGGGTGGATGTCGTATTCTCCTTCAATCGGCAGTTGGGGGGTAGCGGACGGTATGCTCTCTTTCGGAATAGAGGTGGAGAACTGGAGACGTCACCGTCATGGTATTCTGCCTTTTCTGGGTATAGCTCTGATATAGCGTTGGTGGACCTCGATGGTGATGGAGGGTTGGACCTCGTGGCGGGTGCATGGTGGGACACGGTGCGGATATACCGGAATCTGTCTGGGGCATTTACTCCGGAGCCGGACTGGCGTTCGGGAACGCGGAGCGTTGTGGAAGCATTCGCTTTTGCCGATGTCAACGCGGATGGGAGGTATAGTGTAGAGTGGGAGTTGGTTCGCATCGGGAATGGGAGCCTTGTGCGGCTTCCTATCCGTCCGGTAGAACATTTAGAGGTCTGGGTTGGCGATAGGAAGCTGCAACCCAGTCAGTATACGGCAGACTATACAGCGGGTTGGATAAGCTTGCCGCGGGAATTCGGTGATACGGTAAAGGTACGCGCATGGTGCTCGCATCGGCTAGATATGGCGGTTACAAATTGGGATCCGGAGCAAGGGGATTTTCTCTTCCTGCGGCAAGGACCAAGCCAAGTGGCGGAGGCACAGGCGAGTTTGCCCGTTGTGCAAGTGGAGGGCTGGGAGGGGGGAAGTGTACGGGTGCAGTACTTCTGTCCAGAGTCTGGGTGGGTGGCCATGCAGTGGATAGATATGGTGGGTCGGGTCATACCGGCGTATTCTGCTTTGGTAGCGGCAGGGTGGAGGCAGTTCCACCTGCCTCTTCCCTTAACTGTAGGATTTTGCGGATTGCGGGTCTGCACCTCCCAAGGGGACATTTGGATACCGTTCCTTTGTCTTCCTGCGGTTGGTCAGAAATGGAGATGAGCATGGAATCTCGGGCATCGGAATTACTGAACGACGCCAGTATTATCCGCCTTGTGCAGATTGCTTTGCAGGAAGATGTGGGTACGGGAGACATTACGACGGAGTGTCTCTTCAGTGGGGAAGCTCCGCTGGCCCATGGGCGCATTATAGCGAAGGCGTCTGGGGTTATTTGTGGTTTGCCGATTGCAGCATTGGTGTTCCGGGAGCTCGATGCAGAGGCAATCCTGCAACCGTTGGTATCGGAAGGAGCGTGGGTGGAGGCGGGTACAGTGGTTGCAGAGGTTGTGGGTCCAGCGCCGGCGATCTTGGCTGCGGAGCGGACGGCGCTGAATTTCTTGCAACGAATGAGTGGGGTAGCGACCTTAACCCGCCGCTTCGTCGAAATGGTCCAGGGGACGGGGGCTACTATTACGGACACGCGCAAGACGATTCCGGGATGGCGTCGGTTGGATAAATACGCTACCGCCATCGGTGGAGCCGTCAATCACCGCATGGGGCTCTATGACATGGTGCTCATCAAGGACAATCACATTACAGCCGCCGGCGGCATCCGTCAGGCGGTTGAGCGCTGCCGCCGGGAGTTAGGGGATGCCTCTGTTCGGATTGAGGTAGAGACTCGTTCACTGTCGCAGGTGCAAGAGGTCCTTCAATGTGAGGGCGTCCACCGCGTGATGTTTGACAATTTCCCCCCTGATGAAGTGCGTCGTGCCGTTGAACTAGTTGCCGGGCGGTTGGAAACAGAGGCTTCCGGTACCATTCGGTTGGAAACCGTGCGGGCTTATGCCGAAACCGGGGTACAGTTTATCTCCGTTGGATACCTGACGCACTCGGCACCGGCGCTAGACCTGTCGTTGGAACTCCTTGTCCCGCGACGACTCTAATGCAGTGGACGCCAGAACAGCTATGGGCAATTCGGACGGACCGGCACACCGTTGTTACAGCAAGTGCCGGTTCGGGGAAGACGGCAGTCCTGGTGGAGCGCTACATTCACCTTCTCTTCTCTGGGGTCATGCCGCAGGATATTGTGGCTATCACCTTCACGCGCAAGGCGGCTGCGGAAATGTATGCTCGCATAGCGGCGGAGTTAGAGCGGCGGATTGCAGCTGCCACGACACCGCAGGAGCTCAGTTGGCTGAAGCCACTGCGGGAACGCTTGATGGATGCTCCAATCTCCACAATTCACAGCTTCTGTGCTCAGCTCCTTCGCCGTTTCCCAATTGAAGCGGAGGTGTTGCCCGATTTTTCTGAGCTAACGGAGGCGGAAGCAGAGCGGCTGGCTCAGGAAGTGGCCCTCCATGTGGTGGAGGAGCTGTTGAATGCGGGAGATCCGCAGGTGTGGGCGTTTGTGCGCCAGTACGGGCGACGGGAGACACTGTTGCTGGTCATACTTGCTCTCCGCAACGTGGAGCAGCTGGTCTTCCTGGAAGCGCTCCTTAGGCGCCCGTGGCAGGAGCGCCTTTGCCAGGCCCAGCAACAGTTTCTTTTCTTGTTTGAGCGGGCGCTGCAGGAGCTACTCCGGGTACTCCAGCAGGGGATAGAGGAGGCAGAACGTTCCGAGACGGCCCAGCGGCAAGCTTCCGTGGGGCAGCGGGCGCAGGTTCGTGCACTCTGCACTCAGCTCCAACAGGCCTTATCCGTTGTTGGTCAAGAGCAGGTGGAAGAGCTGCTGCGGCTGTGGCAGGAGCTCCGTGACCAGGCTTTCCGGAAGGATGGATATCCTCGTTCCGGCGTCGTGGGGGAGTCCTCTTTCATACCGGTGAAGCTCCATGCTATCGCGAGATTGCTTGATGAACTTGCCCAGGCATGGCAGCATCGCCATCGGGATGCCGAGCTTTTCCAGCAGATGGATGTGCTCTACCGCATCGTGACGGCTGTTGTGGAGCGCTTAGAGCTGGAAAAGCGGTCCCGTAATGTCCTGGATTTCAACGACTTACAACTTAAGGCTCTCCACCTTCTGGAGCAACCCGCCGTAATAGAGCGCCTCCGTCGGGAGATCCGCTATCTGCTGGTGGATGAGTTCCAGGATACCAATCCCGTGCAGTATGCTTTGGTGCGACGTCTCCTGGAGTTGGAGCACGATACGGGGTGGATCGGGCCGCAGGTGTTCTTGGTGGGGGATCCGAAGCAGAGTATCTACGGCTTTCGGGGTGCGGATGTCCGAGTATTTGAGCGGGCGCGGAGTGAACTTGTGCGCCGGAATCGGTGGGCAATGGAGAAAGGGTTGTTGCTCTCCCTGGGATCGGAGCCAAGGGATACAGGCGATATCCATTTGCCGGTCTCCTTCCGTCTTGCTCCAGAAATTGTTGCTTTCGTCAACCGGGTGAGTGCTTCTCTGTTTGAGCAAGCTCCGGGGCAGGTAGCATACGAGCCCCTGCTTTGTGGGCGTCCGGAGGGGAAGGGAAGTGTGCGCTTTTTGGTCGCATTGGAGTCAGGAGCAAATGATTCGGCAGGGAGCCTCACAGAGGAGGAGCTTATTGCTCGCTCCATTCTGCAGTGGGTCTATGGAGAACAGCCTCTCCTGGTGGGGGAGTGGAGTGCTGTCCAGGGATGTGAGGTACATCGTCCGGCGCGGTATCGGGATATTGCTATCCTGGCGCGGTATCGGCTTTCTGTGCCAAGATTGACCGCTGTTTTGCAGCGATACGGGATCCCCTATGTTGTTCATGCTGGGGCTGGGTTTTTCCAGACGCCCGAGGTGCAGGACTTCTATTTCCTGCTGCGCTTTCTGCTGAACGAACGGGATGATGTAGCATTGGCAGTGGTGTTGCGTTCACCCTTGTTTGCTCTTCGTGACGAGCATCTGTTGTCGGTAGCCCTCACCGAGGGGGGAAGTTTCTGGGAAAAGTTGTGTCGGCGGGCAGAGGTGGAAGGTGCAGGCTCGGAACTCCACCGTGTGGTGGAGACGCTCCGCCTACTGCGTCTTTTGCAGCCCCGGCTTTCACTGGCAGAGCTTCTCCGCACGGTCGGGGAGCGGACTCTGTGGCTCTTGCGTTTACGCCATCATCCACGTTTTGCACAGATACAGGCGAACGTGCAAAAGTTACTGGAATTTGCTCGCTCCTTCCAAGCACGGGGATTTCGTACTCTTGCTGACTTCGTGGAGGAGCTTGGTGCCCTCATCGAGGCTGAAGTACCGGAAACGGAAGCGGTGCTCCCGATTGGCATGGATGCGGTGAATATCTTGACCATCCATGCTGCCAAAGGGCTGGAGTTCCCTATCGTTGTGCTCTACCGTATGGCGGAGACCCGCTGGAAGACACAGCCTCTGCTGATAGATGAAACGGCGGGACTGCTTACGCAGCTGCAGCAGTGGGACGAAGAAAGTGGTATTTGGCGTCCGCTGCTTACCCCGGCCTATGTATCGGCCAGGTATGCAGACGAGTTGCGGCGGCAGGCAGAGGAGCAGCGAGTGCTCTATGTCGGGCTTACACGGGCCCGGGATCATTTGGTGCTGTCGGGGACGCTGACTCTGACGAAGGACGGTACGGTGAGTCTCCCGAAGGGATTGCTGGGATTTGTACTGGAGGGGTTAGGGATTGCTCCGCTTGAACTTGCTCGAAGCTCCGAACTTTCGTTCTCCACGGAGCTTACCCTTGTCGGCGCAGACGGAGGGCGCTTGTGTTCTGCGGTGAAGCTCCCAGTCCCAATTGTGCGGGATGTACCAGTTGTAACACCCTCGAAACCACATCCGCCCGTGGGTCCAGCACCCATTATTCTTCTGGAGCCTGTACCAGTCCGCTGGAGCCAGGAGCGGTTATCGGCGACGCACTATGCGCTGTTCCGTCGTTGGCCCGAGAGTTTTCTGCGGCGAGCAATCTTAGGCTTTCCTGCAACGCCGGAGGAGATGCTCTATGGCACGATCGTTCCCTCAGAGCATGAACGCGAGCTTCCCGAGCCGCTCATATTAGGGTATCTGTTGCACCAGCTCCTGGCCCATGTCCTCTTGTGGACAACGGCTGAGGGTATTCCCGTGCCGGAGCGTCTCCGTCAGCTTGCCCATGCTCTGGTGATGCAAAGTCCGTACGGCAGCGCCTTCGCTACAGAGGAGTGGCTCTGTGAGCGTGCCCACGCTGTTGTATCGACCCCTTTCGTGCAACGTTCCTGGGATGCCTTTCGCCGTGCTTTGCGGGAGTATGCGCTGACGGTTCCGCTTGGGGAGAACTTTCTGACTGGTACCATGGATGTTCTGCTGCCGACGGAAGAGGGCTGGGAGATTTGGGATTGGAAGATGGGGGCTGTGCGAAACCCTGAGGAGTGTGCAGCGTTGGCCCAGTTGTACGAACCTCAGCTCCAGGTGTATGCTTACTTAGTGCTCCGCCGTTTCCCGGAGCAGTCGCGCATTTCCGCTCGGCTACTTTTCGTGGAGGCTGCCCACGCTGGTATTGCCGATGAACACTGGATTTGGAGCCGATGCTGGGAGCGAGCCGAAATTATAGCATTGGAGCCCGAATTCCATAGCGTTGCTCAGCGTCTCTTTGTGCTTGGGACAGGAGGGGATACATGATTGGGCTTTTCTGCTTCGGAATTCTCCTTCTAGCCGTTGGGTGTGCGGATTCTCCCGTAGAGCCGAGCGGTGGAGTCGTTGGGTTACGCTTTCCGGGATTTTGCTACACAGCTTTTCGGCATGATGCCTTCCGTCAGGGGGCTCACTCCGGTGCTTTACAGGAACTCCAGCAGCAGACGGCGTCTCGGTGGGTTGCACTCTGTGTCTTCGAGTACCAAAGCACGCCTACAAGCGCTGATATTGCGCCCAATACCGATGGGCGGAATCCTCTAACGGGGCAGCCTAATCCGACGACCTCGACACCGGAAGATATCCGGGCAGCGGTTACTGATGCCCGTTCTCGCGGCATGAAGGTGCTCTTAAAGCCGCACGTAGATGTCTACTCTGGTGCCTGGCGGGGTACAATTGTCCCCAGCCCGGCCTGGTTTCAGGCGTATACCGCAATGATGCTCCGCTATGCTCGCTTGGCAGAAGAGCTTGGCATTGAATTGCTCTGCATTGGTACGGAGTACGTGACGGCTACGCAACCCCAGTATGCCCATTTCTGGCGACAGCTCATTGACACTTTGCGGAGGGTGTATCGTGGGGGATTGCTCTATGCCGCCAATTGGGAAGGAACGCCTGAGCTTCCTGGACCGGAGTACGAGCGCATTTCCTTCTGGGAGGGGCTGGACTACATTGGGGTCAACTTTTATCCGCCGCTGACGGAATCCCCGGAAGATCCTATCCCGTCCTTATCCGAGGCCTTACAGCGTTGGCAGCGGTATCGCCAACGCCTAGCCCAGTTAGCTGGCCGGTCAGGGAAGCAGATAATACTTACGGAGGTGGGCTGCCAGTCAGTCCGTGGGGCATTAGCGGCGCCATGGCAATACCAGCGTGGAGCGTCCCCAGAAGCGGTTCCCGATGAGGCAGCGCAGGAGCTATATTACCGTGCTGTTTGGGCTCTCTTCCATTCGGTGCCCTGGTGTGTAGGGGTCTTTTGGTGGAACTGGGATGCAATCCCCTCGCCCTACGAGAGAACGGATTACACCCCGCGGGGTAAGCCGGCAGCAGCCGTTGTGCGTCAATGGTACCAAAGCGTTCCCTTGGTGGTGTACCGGAGTGCTGGATGGGCGCGGGGGAGGAGGACGGTTTTAGAGGAGTCATCTCTCAGTTTCCTTACTGCACACGGTGCTGGAGCTGCTGTACAAACACCTCTGCGAGCCGAGCCAGCTCGTCCGAGGGCAGCGGGCCGGAAAGGGGGAGGAGCACAACCTCGGACTGATGCTGAGCCAGCCAACGGGAGAGGATGTCCAGCCGAGCGATATCCAGCCAAGAGATGGTTTGTGTCGGCTGGAGCAGGAGGTCCAAAAGCGCTGTTTTGAAATCAGGGGCGGGGATGACAAGGGAGCCGCAGAAGACCCCTGTGGAAAAACGGATGACTTCTGCGGACTGTTTCCCGGCAATAGGAATACCGAGCAGGAAGCTACATTGCTGTATGACTAGCGGGAGTTGACTGCGTTCCCACCGTTGGAGGAAGCGCCATAGGGGACGCAGTGCAGCAGCCTGTTCAAAGTTCCATGTGCGGGCATGCTCTTCAATGAGCCGATAGATCGTTTGCTGCCATCGTGCAAGCTGCTTCGTGGCATCGTAAAGAAGCTCCTCAACTTGCTGTCGGTATGCCGATGGCGTGGTACTTCCATTACACGGGGCACTACAGGAGCCAAGCTCAGCGTAGAAGCAGCCACGTTCATATGGCGCCTTGCGCAGACTGTACGTGCAGGGGCGGAGCCGATACCATTGCCGAAGAAGCTCTGCCAACTGTGAGGCGAGTTTATGGGTAGGAATCGGACCAATCCAGGCGTCTTCCCCATGAGGGAGTTGTGCTGTGCTTTCCAGCCTTGGGAAGGGTTCTGAGAGGGTGAGCCGGACGAACCCGTAGGTATCCAGCTCTTTGCCTACAACGTTTGCGATAGGCTGCTCGTACCAGATACGCTCAATTTCCCGCAGAAGAGCAGAAAGCTCCGTCGGGGTTTCCTCCCAGAGGATGGTTCCGACTCGGTAGCCGTTGAGGAACTGCTGGAGGAAGCGGTCACCGGTGAAATGTGAGCGGATACGCTGCTGGAGGTTGCGAGCTTTGCCGATGTAGAGTAAGCGTCCTGAAGAGTCGTAGAAGCTGTAGACACCCGGTGTTGGAGGTAGCTGCTCCAGTTGACGCCGCAGTTTTCGCGGAATCTGTTCCACGGAAAGCGGAGCATATTGTAGGCGCAGCAGTTCCATCGGTTCTTGGATACCGCGTTGGGCGGCGATATCCACTAGGTGGCGTAGAATGCCGACGGTTGCTTCCGCGTCGGGACCAGCCCGATGGCGGTCTGTAATAGGAATCCCAAAGTAGGCGACGAGGCTATCCAGACCTTTGCGGCGGAGTGTTGGAGGTAACAGGCGGCGCGCCAGCCGATAGGTACAGAGCCGTGGGATGCCATCCAGTCCCTTGTATCTCAATCGTTGGAAGGTGGCCTGGAGGAATTTCCAATCGAAAGCTGCGTTGTGAGCCACGACAATAGTGTTTGGGAGAGCCAGCAGTTGTGCTACGCGGGAAAAGACATGGGCTTCCGATGGGGCTTGGAGAAGCATTCCGTTGGTGATACCTGTCAGTGCCGTGATGCTTTTGGGAACGGGTTGGTGAGCATTGACCAGGCTCACCCAGCGTTGGGTGAGCTGTCCATTTTCTACGACGAGACAGGCGATTTCAATAATGCGGTGCCGTTCGGGGTCTGGGCCTGTTGTCTCAATGTCAATGACAACGTATCGGGCGTCCCAGAGACGGTGCCTGGACATGGGTTATGGAACGGAGGGGATAGAGGTTGCATCGGCAGCCCATAGGAGCTTCCGCCGCAGTAGGTCAAAGTAGGAGCTATCGGCGTGTTTAACCAACTTCAAAACGTATGGGGCAAGCCTTACGGTGATGGTCTCACCGTATGCTACCGGTTCTTGTCGCTGTCCATCGGGGACCAGAATCGCCCCCTCTTCGGAGAGGACGTGGATGTGGATTTGGCAGTCATCGGGGATGACAAGCGAGCGCAGCGTCAACATGTGAGGGCAGATAGGCGTAAGGCATAGCACGTGGGCATTGGGGGCAATGATGGGACCACCGCAGGAGAGCGAATATGCTGTTGAGCCTGTTGGGGTGGTGACAATGAGTCCATCGGCTCGGTAGTCTGCAATATGGTGCTCGTTGACGTAAGCCCGCAGGCGTACCATGCGAGGGGAGGCATGCTTTTCCACCACGATGTCATTGAGTGCGTAGTACCGCATCTGACGATGCTCCGCTTCCAGGACAGTGCGATCCACGATTCGGTAGTTTCCGTGGAGGAAGGCGTGGAGAGCCGTGTCCAGTTCGTGAACGCCGAATTCTGCAAGGAAACCCAACTTGCCGACATTTACCCCCATGAGCGGTACACCGTAAGTCAGCAGTCGCTGGGCGGCTGCCAAGATGGTACCGTCGCCCCCAAAGGTGATGATGACATCGGCAAGCTCGCCGATATGCTCCAGCGGTTCAACTAGAATCTGGGCGGATACTTCCCGGGCAAAGCGGGAGGCTAATTCCGGAGCCGCACAGACTTCAGCCCCCAGCTCAAGGAGCCGTTGGGCACTGTACTCTGCCCACCGAATAGCCTCCGGATTCTGAAGATTTGTGAAGAGCCCGACGCGCTGTTTCATTGCCTTATTGCGTCAACTGATGGGACCTTCGCAGAATGGTATGTCAACCACGGATCACATGGAAGAGAGGGGGAACGTGTCTCCAAAGATAGCGCAGTTCCGTAAGCCAGGCAGGCAACCACATGGGGGGTCTTAGGGGAGGAGAATGAGTGGGCGCTGTTGAGAGATTGTGCCACAGGTCAGCCGTATCCAGTACACACCGCTGGCAATACGGGGGAGAGAAACCGTCTGCCATGAACCATCAGCGGAGCCGTGCCAGAGGTGGTGTTGCTGTCCTGTTGGGGTGAACAAATCCAGGGAAGCTGTTGCTCCCGTCGGTGGAAGCCAGAATGAGATGGGAGCATCGTTCTGTACCAGCTGAGGGGGCAGGACAAGGCGGGGCATTGTTTGCCTCAGCTCTACTTCAGCAACTGGGGTGGTAGTATCTTTCGGTGTCCATGCCTGCTCCAGGACAAACCATGGGGTTTTCTGCAGGGGATGACTTTGGTCTATTACGATGCTGACCCATCCTCCAGGCAGGCGCGTTGGTTCAAAGGGACCAGAAGACAGCCTGCCGGTGGAGTCTAACCCATAGAGGCGGATAGTATCGGCATTACTCCTCCATGACAGGCGAATACGCATGCCCTCCATCATCACCGGTGCTCTTCCCCATCCTTGCCAGATAGAGGTGGAGCCTTCCCAGAGGGCGCTGTCATTACAGGCACGGCTGCTAAGGGTCAACAGCGACCATCGAGCGCTGTCCAATTGGAGGGTGTCTAAAGATAGCCAGCTAACAGTGCCCGTGACTCCTTCATCCACCCGCTCTAGCCGTAGCGGCCCAACGGACAGAATACCCCGGAGCTGACCTGTGACGGCGATGTATTGGGGAGTTGTAACCGTAAACAGGGTATCGCGGGCGTTCCAAAGGAGCTCCTCTGTGTCAGAGAGCAGGTTGCTGATGTCTACAGGAGATTGGGTAAGTTCAGGCACTGTCCGGTGGGGGAGTATGCTTTGTTGAGAAGCGGTGAGGCTGTCTATGAGGACGCGGCGGAAGAGGACAATGCGGGAATCGGTTCCATATTTGAGCCAGAAGCTACCCTGCTGCCATTGGGGATGGAGAAGTGCGTAGCGGGTTTGCTGGAGCCGGAGTGTCTCTCGCGCTGGGGCGATAAGTCTTCCGCGGTAAGCAGCCGAGGCGGAAGGGAGAAGACTCATGACGGCACTGTGGGCCCACAGTTCGTAGTGCTTGCCTTGTCCGACCATGGGAAGGGCATAACTTTCCCGAGAGTCAGCAAGGTAGTGGAAGAAGACAGCATCCCATTCCTGGTAGGAGGCGTAGGCGGGGATAAGGGTTGCCATCTCTCCCATGTGGGCAGAGGGGAAGGGCATGTAGTAGAAGACCACTGTCGGCTTCCCGCGAAGAGCTGCGTGGGCTAACTCAGGTATACTGCCGGCGCCAGTGCTCCCTATCATGGGCGTATTAGCAATGTACCAGCTGCCTTGCGGTTGTGAGCGGTTGCGACGGTAATCCCATCCACTGAGCTCTGCGGTTGCGTCCATACTTTGCATACTCCAGAGGTCATTGAGCGTGACCAGGAGTGTCCCACCAATGATAGTGCCGCGATAGCCTATAGTGTCGCGCAGAAATCGGTACATGCTCTCGTAGTAGCGGCGTTGAAGATCGGTGTAGAATTCCGCATTGTCGCGCATGCGTGGCATTGGTGTTCCCGTCAGGTCCCCATAGAGCGCGCGGGCGATGGAGAAGTTTTGGAGGGATTCTCCACTTTGGAGCGGGGTTTCGTTTAGCATCCGCAGTTGGACGGCATCCAGTAGGACGTCGCCAGTGTCCTGCCCGAAGTAAAAGATGAGGCGGGCAGCAGGAGCGGAATCCCGTGCTCGGAAGCGGAAGCGGTATTCCTGCCAGGTTGCCGATAGAGCGGTGTCCACATAGAGTCCAAGATTTTGGTAGGGGAATTCGGCATTGTATATCTGGAAACGAATGCGGCGGTTTGCGTGGGAGGCGCGGGCCCAGAAGCGTAGTTCGTAGAGGCGTGCCTCTGCTGTCGTAGTGCCGGTGTAGAGGTAAGCGGCACCGGGTGCACCATTGGTTTGGGCGATGCGGATGAGTCCAGCGTAACGTCCCTCACGACTCTCTGACTCGGTGACTCGGAACACGGCTTGAGCCACAGCACTGTTTGCGTAGAAGACCCAGCGAATGTTGAACTCATCCTCAAAGCCTCCGTTGTCGATGAAGTTCTGTGTGTCCGCGGCGGGGGTAAACCAAGCGCTGCGGACGCCAGCATCGGTGCCGTACTTGCGGCGGAGGAAGAGATTGAACAGCGTATCTAATTGACGGCTGTGGTGGTAGGAAAGGAACCCGCCAGAGCGATGGAGTCGGTTGGTTTGCCAGTAGTAGAAGAGCGAATTCTCCTCGCTGAGCTCCACCCATGTGAGGAAGGGGTCATCCTTATAGGCACGTCCGGTGTAGGGGTTGATGTGCTCCATGAGCAGTCGTACAATCTGCCGATGTCGCTGCTGGAAGTTGGGATCGGTGTAGAGCACGACCTTTCCCCCAGCGGGAATAGAGTCCCAGCGGGCAACTCCATCATCGCGGCGAGGAGTCCATCGGGAGTGTAGGGCTAAGTACACGCGGATCCCATGCTGTTTGAGCTGGAAGAAGAACCAATCCAGACGTCGCATCTGCTCAGGATTCAAAGCTGTTGATGCGGTTCCGCTTGCCAGGATACTGGCATCGTTCCAGTTGGAGATGTCTATGCCTCGAAGGGCAACAGCGTTGAAGCCCAAGGAGCGCAGTCGAGAAGCGACGTGGATTGCCGTTAAACTATCGGGGAAACAGGCGGTAAAGTACAGCACGGCACCGACGAAACGTTGGGGCTTACCAGAGGCGTCTACAAATTCGCCATCTCGGATGGAAAGCCAACCTGTATCAGCCGAGAGTGGAAACCCTCGGGGGATGAACCAGGTTGTGGTAATGGGTGTCTGCAGGGCGGGCTGGAAGGGGAAGGGATGCGTGAGAGGCTGCGACCACAGGAGGGGTGAAGCCAAAATCGCAATGAAAACAAGGGAACGTTGCATGAGGGGCGTGTGTTATGACTGACCACCAAAATTACACGTTGTCGGAGACATCAAAGCTTGTTGGGTTTCTGTGTCTCATTCTGCTGGGAAATCTGGAAGTTTGTACCAGAGGGTGTGCGCAAGGTCGTTGCAGTATGCAGCAGGAGACACCTTTAGGCGAACAGCGTAGCGCTCTGTGGGGAACGCCTCGGTGGTGGATAGGACTGTTGGTTGGGGTTGGGGGATTTGTGGGGATACTTCTGCTGCCGCCTTTGCCGGTGTTCCAAGAGGCTGTTGTGGCTATTGGGACTGCACGGGAACATGTGGTGCCTGTTACCTTGAGTGTGCAGCGGGTGCTCGCACTGCTGTGCTTGATGTCGTGGTGGTGGGTGGGAGAAGTTGTTCCATTGCCGGTCACGGCACTGTTGCCTGCACTGGTTGGACCGCTTTTGAGCTTGGTGCGCCTCCACGAAGGGGAACTTCAGGCAATGCCGCTGCGGAGCTTCGTACAGGGTTATGCCGATCCCATTGTACTGCTCTTCCTGGGGTCCTTCATTTTGGCGGAGGCATTGCGGGAATACGGGATAGACCGACGGTGGGCATTATTACTTTTGAGCCGTCGGTGGGTGACGCGTTCGCCACGTCGCTTGGTTCTGAGCATCATGGTAGCGACGGCGGTGACCTCTATGTGGATGAACAATACGGCAACGGCTGCAATGCTGATGCCGGTTGTTGTTGGTATCTTCAATCGCTTGCAAAGGTACCCGACAAAAGCTCCATTACAGCGGCTTGGGATGGCTTTAGCCCTTGGGGTGGCATGGGCGTCTTCAATCGGTGGGATGATGACCGTTGTAGGCACAGCTCCTAATGGAATTGCGGTAGGGGTGCTACGCCAACAGGGTATTGAGGTAAGTTTCCTTCGCTGGCTCCAATACGGGATTCCTGTGGGAATGGTCTTGCTGATTATTGGGTGGCTTGTTCTCGTTGCGCGAATCCATCTCCCCTGGCAAGAACTCCGAGCAGTTCGCGGGTACATTGTAGAAGAGTACCGGCAGTTGCCCCCTTTGGATGCGGCTGCTTGGCGGGTCCTTTTGGTGGTTGGAAGTGTTGTGAGCGCATGGCTTTTTGTCCCCTTCCTTGCCCTGTGGTTTCCAGTGCTCAGGGGAGTGGATGTCTGGAACATTGCTCTTGCTGGCGGGATAGCCCTCTTTTTGATCCCTGCTTCTCAACGGCGAGGGGCTCTCCTATCCTGGCAAGCTGCGCAGCGGATTGATTGGGGAACGCTCCTGTTATTTGGTGGAGGGCTGAGCTTATCGGGGCTTCTGGTAGAGTCCAAGGCAGCGGTGGTATTGACGCACGTTCTTACAGCTGAGGCCGTTCATATTCCTCCGCTCCTTGCAATGGCTTTGCTACTTCTGGCAGGGAACTTTGCGACGGAGCTCATCTCAAACACCGCTCTTGCTTCGCTATTGCTGGCGTTGATTGTGCCGTTTCTGAAAGCCCTTGGGATTCCCGTTGAGCCGGCAATTATCGCTTTGGCGATGGTGACTTCCTGCGCCTTTATGTTACCGGTAGCGACTCCACCGAATGCAATTGCTTATGCAACTCGGCTCTTCTCGCTGCCAGCAATGATGCGAGTCGGGATATGGATGAATCTCCTCGCTACCTTCGTGCTCGTTGGTCTTGTTCAATTGGCTTGGGCTGTCCGGTGATAAGGGCATCTCATTACGCACGCCTTCCTGCTTCGCTGAGCTGGAAGTGTAGCTGGGGATAACGTCAGTTTCGGAGCTTGGAATTCTTGTGCTGGAAGCGTTGTGTTGCCTGGAGTGTGTCCAGTAGTCTGGCCAGCTGCTGTGCGGCTGTTCGGCGCTCGTAGCGGCGGATGCAGTCCCAGCGAGGGGAAAGAGGCGGCTCGGTATTGGTTTGCCAGCTTCGGTAGAACCGCTCAACGATGTGGGCGCACTGTTCAGGCTCTGTGCGGTCCACGACGATGCCGCTTCCGGTCTCGTGGAGTAACCGTTCTACTGCACTGCTATGGGGAGCAATTGCCAAGATGGGCTTTCCTGAGCCGAGATATTCAAACACTTTGCCTGGGACAATGGCATGGCTGTCTTCAGCTTCATCTACGACAAGGAGGAGAAGGTCGGCGGAGACGACATACTGGAGGCTTTGGCGGTGAGGAACGTATGGGATGAGCTCTACGGAGGCGAAGAAGGGGGAGCGTCGCAGAGTTTCTACAACTTCTTCTCCACAGCGTCCCACAATGCGGAGGCAGATATCAGTGGGCGAGAGGACTCCCTGGCGGGCAAGTAGTTCCAGGGCTTGCAGGAGTACGGCTGGATTCCGCCGTCCGTAGAGAGAGCCACTGTAGGTGATGGTAAAGCGCTCATTTCTTTGCTGCGTTGGATTCGGATAATCTGCGGGATCGAAGCCATTGGGAATGTAGACGAATTTTGTAGGCGGAAGCTCCGGATATTTGCGGAGAGCATCTTCAGCGATGCCTTCCCATGCGTATTCGACAAGGTCGGCTTCTGCGAAAACGCTATGCTCAAGGAGACGGTCAATGGCGGCAGGGAGCCACCACCGGCGTGGAGTGGTCAAAAATCCAGTCCATGGGTCCCGGAACCCAGCAATCCAGGGTAGACCACTCCACCGTTTTAGCTGGCGAGCGATGAGGGAGCACGTATAAGGGGGCGAAGAGCTGTAGAGGGCCGATATACCGAAGCGGCGTATCAAGCGTTTGCCCGCCGGTACGGCAGTCAGGAGCCACCCGATGCGGGCGTCAGGAATAAAGAATGTTGCCCGAATCCACTGAGCAAGCCGCTCGGCAAAGGAATGGTGCCGCGAAGTGGTGGTCAGAACGTGAATGTCTATAGGAGTTTTCCGGCGGGTCAGGAGGCGATAGAGGCTATATGGCTCCAAGATGGGAGTCCGCTCTACGTGGATACCCTCCGGGATTTCTTCCAGGAGGCTAGGGTCGCGAGCAGGGAATTCCCCCTCGCGGACAGTCAACACCACCGGTTCCCAGCCAAACTCGGGCAAGTACTTGACGTGCTTGAGCACTCGCTGCACTCCTGGACCTCCCGAAGGCGGGAAGTAGTAAGCGATGACTAAGACCCGTCGCCGTTCCATTGGAGCACGTATCCTGCTTCCATGCAGATGTACTGTGCTATGCTCGGGAAACGACGGGCAAAAGCCGTAATGCGGACAGCAGGGATGGGTAGACCGAACTTGAACCGGAAGACAGGGCGGAGGAGGTAGTGCTCTTCAAGCCGAATCCGATAGCCTGCTCTCCGGGCAAGGGGAGGGATATCGGGTAGTGAGAGTCGGATGCGGCGAAGCCGACGGACCTCCGTGCGATCGGGTTCCCGCCCAGAGGCAATAAGGCGCTCAAAGAGACGCTCAGGGAGAAGGTGGACGTAAGGCAGCTTCCCCCAAAAGTTCCGCAGCAGATGCTGATGCCCACCGTAGGGTGAGGGATATGGGGGAAAAGTGATGAGCAGAAATCCTCCAGGACGGAGAAGTTCCCGAATACGCTGGAGAGCTTCCAGAGGGTTGTCCAAATGCTCTAACACGTCACGTAGAAGAACGAGCTCGTACCGTCGCTGCCACGACTGGGGGACTGGATCGTGGAGGATGTCGTGGAGGGCAAACTCTGCGTCAACGGCTGCAAGCTGAGCAATCTGACGAGCTGTCCGGAGACGGGATTCCGCAATGTCAGTCCCCAACACTGACCGGGCTCCGCCCAGCAGGAATGCCAGCAGTACCCCTGCCTCTGCGCACCCGATTTCAGCAACCCGTATCCCCGGGCGGAAAATTCCGTGCCGTTGCAGCAGGGGAAGCAAAACCTCCCGTCCAACCCGAAATTGGTAGCTCCAGTAGTATTTGCTGGCAGGGGCGATATCGGACGACTTCTGGACCAGCTCGTAGAGAGGCTGCATTCCTACCGTCGGCGTGACCGACGTGGGGACTTCTCGGGCTTTGTGGGTGTACTGTCCGCCGGCGGAGAAAGCAGAGCCGACCAACGGTATGTCGGGGGTATCTGACGTCCTTGGAGAGCTAACTCCACCAGGAATTCTGCTGTGTTTTGCACAATCCAGTTGAAGTTCCCCTCCTGTACGGAATAGCGCTCAGCATCTGGGGCGGGATTGAGGAAATCAATGGCATACGGGATACCGTTGCGGATGGCAAACTCCACGGTGTTAATGTCATATCCCAGCGCTGTGCAGAGACGGAGCGACAGTTCCCGGAGCTGGGCCTCTCGTTCCGGCGTTGGCTGATAAGGGGCTGTATACCGTAGATGGTAAGGGTGATGGGGAGCGTAAGGAATGACGCGAACCCGATTCCCAATGACGTAGCAACGATAGTACTCTTCGTAGTCAACGGCTTCTTGCAAGACCATGACAGTATCACCGGTTTGATCGTAGGCAGCGAAGAATTCTTGTGGATCGTGCACTTTGTATACCTGCCGCCAGCCTCCGCCCAGATGAGGCTTGAGGTAGGCAGGGAAGCCGACGTATTGGAAGAGTTCGTCCCAATTGAGCGGATAGATGAGATTGCGCATGGATTCCGAAGTCGTCCGCGGGGGATGTTGCTTGGTAGGGAAGATAATCGTCCGTGGAACGGGGACCCCTATCTTGGCTGCCAGGGCATAGCCCAAAAATTTATCATCGGCGCTCCACCAGAAGGGGTTGTTGACCACTCGGGTTCCATTCAAGACCGCGACCTTGAGGACGGAGCGATAAAAGGGAATATCGTGCGAGATGCGGTCTAAGATGACATCATAGCGCAGAACATCATCCATCCGCACACCGCCGATCTTGACAAATTCGGCAGAGACCCCTTCTACTCCCATGCTGTTGATAGCCTCCACCAGAGCCGGCGGAAAGCTCTGTTCCATGCCGAACAGGATCCCGATGATGCGCATGAGACGCCCTCACGCTGTGGTACCACGCTTCAGAAGTTAACGGCTTCGTTGTAGGCGACCGCTGCTGCTTCCATGATCGCTTCGCTCAGCGTTGGGTGGGCGTGGACGGTGCGGAAGAGAGTCCGCGCCGTTGCTTCTAAGTTTCGGGCAAGGCCGAGCTCGCCGATCAATTCAGTCACCTCGGGTCCAATCATGTGGGCACCGAGGAGTTCGCCATAGCGGGCATCAAAGATGAGCTTGACAAAGCCCCGAGCCTCTCCAATCCCCCATGCCTTGCCACTGGCGGAGAAGGGGAACTTACCGATCTTCAGCTCGTAACCTGCTTCGCGAGCTTGCTGCTCCGTCATGCCAATGCTGGCAATCTGAGGTTGGCAGTAAGTACAAGCTGGGATATTGGCATAATTTACTGGCTGCGGCGTATGTCCCGCAATGGCTTCAACACAGACGATCCCCTCTGCTGAGGCTTTATGGGCTAACCAAGGGGGACCGGCGACGTCTCCAATTGCATAGATACCGGGTACATTCGTGCGGAGGTGGGGGTCCACTTTGATGAAGCTTCGCTCCACATGTACCCCCAAGCGCTCCAGACCGAGATTTTCTACGTTTCCTTGAACGCCAATGGCGTTCAGCGCCATGGTAGCGGTAAGGGTCTGTTGAGTCTTATCGGCCTTCTCAACGGTGACGACGACGCCTTTCCCTTTCCGCTTTGCCGAGAGCACTTTAGTGGAGGTGAGAATTTGGATGCCCTCCTTCTTGAAATGGCGCTCCAGCTCTCGGGAGATTTCTTCGTCCTCGTTAGGCACGATACGAGGCATCATTTCAACCAAGGTCACAGCGGTACCGAAGGCATTGTAGAAATAGGCAAACTCTACCCCAATGGCACCGGCGCCAATGATAATGAGCGACTCTGGCGGTTCGGGCAGAAGCATGGCCTCTGTACTGGTGAGGATGCGCTCCCGGTCTACCTCAATACCCGGTAGTATCCGTGGACGTGCGCCTGTAGCGATAACGATGTGTTGGCATTCAATGCGGTCGGTCAATGTCCCCTCTTCATCTCGGACTTCCACGACCCCAATATCAGCAATGGCAGCTGTACCGCGGATGTGCTGCACACCGTACTTGCGGAAGAGATATGCGATCCCGTTAGACATGCGTTCCGCAACCTGCCGGCTCCGCTCAATGATGCGGGGAAAATGGATGCGAAGATTGCCGATTTCAAATCCAAACTCAGATGCCCGCTTCAAAAAGTGCATGTACTCGGCGTTCCGTAAAAGGGCTTTCGTAGGAATGCAGCCCCAGTTGAGGCAGATACCTCCTAAGCGATCGCGTTCTACACAGATAGTGCGCAGTTTGAGCTGTGCGGCTCGAATAGCAGCAACGTAGCCACCTGGCCCTGCGCCAATGACGACAACGTCACAGCGGTGTTGGTTCATCAAGACTCGGTATGTGCTAATGGAACCTCGGGACAAAAGCAAAATTAGGGAAGTCCACCCAGGGGTAGAGCGAGACAAGCTCCTGAGAGGATTCGGGTGAGAAGGAATTTTTAGCCAATTTCCCTGTGCATTTGGCGTCTTTGTGTGGTGTTAGGTTTAGGATTCCGGGAAAGATGACAAGCAGTGATATTGAACGCTTAGAGCAGTTTGCTGAGGCAATTGTAAGGGTTCGGGAGCAGATTGCACGGGTTATCGTCGGGCAGCAAGCCATTATCGAGCAGCTCCTCGTTGCGCTCTTTGCCCGTGGGCACTGCCTTATCATCGGGGTTCCAGGGCTTGCCAAGACCTTGCTCATCCGTACGCTGGCGCGGGCATTGGCACTCAAGTTTAGCCGAATTCAGTTTACGCCTGACCTTATGCCCAGCGATATTATCGGCACGGAGGTGCTGGAGGAGAATTTAGCCACAGGGGAGAAGCGCTTTCGCTTTGTCCGAGGACCAATCTTTGCCAATATTGTGCTAGCAGACGAGATCAACCGCACTCCTCCCAAAACACAGTCGGCACTTCTGGAAGCCATGCAGGAGTACAGCGTTACGGCAGCGGGGGTAACCTATCGCTTGGAGGAGCCTTTCTTTGTATTGGCGACTCAGAACCCCATTGAGCAAGAGGGGACATATCCGCTTCCGGAGGCACAGTTGGACCGCTTCATGTTCAATTTGTGGATTGATTACCCCAGCTTTGAGGAGGAGGTCGAGATCGTCCAGCGAACGACGGTGGACATTGAGCCGGAAGTAGAGCCGGTGTTGATGGCAGCGGAGATCGTGGAGTACCAGCATCTCATTCGCCGCATTCCCGTTGCAGACCATGTGGTGGAATATGCTGTCCGGTTGGTGAGGGCAACACGTCCACAGAACGGAGTACTTCCAATCGTACGGGAGTATCTCCGCTATGGGGCTGGTCCGCGAGCTTCGCAGTATCTCATCTTGGGAGCCAAGGCACGGGCAGCTCTCTACGGACGCTACACCCCTTCTACAGAGGATGTCCGGGCGGTTGCCCTTCCGGTACTTCGGCACCGGATGGTGCTCAACTTTGCAGCCGAGGCCGATAATGTGACCCCCGTCATGTTAGTCGGACGCTTGTTAGAAACGGTGGAATGAGCTTGGTTGCCATCGTTGGGCGTCCTAACGTGGGGAAGTCTACGCTCTTTAACCGCCTCATCCGTGAACGCCGCGCCATTGTAGAGGCGACCCCTGGGGTGACGCGCGATCGGCTCTACGGCCATGCTGAGTGGGCAGGGAGGCACTTTACCGTTATTGACACTGGAGGATGGGTTCCGGAAAGCGATGATCTTCTTGCCCGCGCTGTCCGGGAGCAGACTGCCTTAGCTATCGAAGAAGCCGACGCTATTCTCTTCGTCGTGGATGGGCGAGAGGGAATTACGCCAATAGATACGGAGCTAGCGGCGTTGCTCCGAGCAGCATGCAAACCGGTGTTTGTGGTTGTTAACAAATGCGATACTGCTGAGTGGGATACGGCAGCCGCAGAGTTCTATGCCCTCGGTCTAGGAACTCCTTATCCGATTGCGGCCGCAAGTGGCCGCGGCCTTGGGGAATTGCTGGACGCCCTTATAGCACACTTCCCCGAGGTCCCGCCAGTAGAGCCTGACTTGCGCTTGAAATTGGCAATCGTTGGGCGCCCGAATGTAGGAAAATCCAGCATCGTGAACGCTCTCATCGGGAGACCCCAGGTTATTGTGACTCCAATTCCTGGGACAACTCGCGATGCCGTCGATACGGTTGTCCGCTACTACGGTGAAGAATACCTGCTCATTGATACGGCTGGTCTACGGCGGCGCAGCCATATTCGGGAAAATATTGAGCTCTATAGCGTTGTGCGCACTCTCCGGGCAATCCAGCGGTGCGACGTCGCTGCCGTTGTGGTAGATGCGTACGAAGGACTGCGGGATCATGATAAGCACATCGTTGCCGATGTGGTGGAAGCCCGGAAGGGCATCATGCTGGTCTTCAACAAGTGGGACCTGGTGGAGAAAGATGCTACCACGGCAGACTGGTATCTCCAACGAGTCCGAGAAGAGCTGCCCGCCTTTCCATATATCCCGGTCCTCTTTGTTTCCGCACGGACTCGGCAGCGGATTGCGAATATTCTGGAAGTGGCAAAGCGTATTCGCGAGCGCCGCCAATACCGGGTGCCCACAGCACAGTTGAACCGTGCTTTGCTACCGGTCATTGAGCGTACTCCTCCACCGGCTGTCCAGGGCAAGGAAATCCGCATCAACTATGTCACTCAGGTTCGCACAGAGCCCCCGGTTTTCGTCTTCTTCTGCAACCATCCGGATCTCATTCCCGATTCCTACAAGCGCTTCTTGGAGAAGGTCATACGGGAGCATTTTGACTTTGAGGGAGTGCCGATTTCCTTCCTTTTCCGGCGCAAGAACGTGCCGTATTCGTTGCGGGCATAAAGGGATATCCTCTGCCATATTGCTCGTGCGGCAACTTCATCATTGGCGGGGAAGGTGGGTTATTGGCGACGGAGTTGGAGCCCTGCGCTCAAAGCACGAGGCATTCCCGGTTCGGCAAAGAGAGCGCGTCCTTGGATATCGCGGTCTGGATTGACGTAGACGGAGCCGACATAGCGCCGATTTGCCAGATTCCGAAGTTCTACCCATGGAACGAAGGCAAAACCGGCAAAGCGTATCGGTTCTGCCAGTCGGAGACTGGCGTGCCAGAGGGCATAGTCGGGGACAGCCACCGTATTGGCGTCGTCGGCGTACGAGGGTCCTACGTAGACGAACTCGAGGCCCGCTGTTACAGGGAGCCCCCTTGGAGTGTAGGTCAGCTCCATAGCTGCGTGGACCGGGGGAACACCCGCAATGGCGTTACCACTGAAATCAGCTCGGCCGGATCTGCCAAGATAGGAGGAGTCCACGGTGTACGAGCGGTAGTGCATGCGGCTGAGCGTTGCCATGGCCTGGATTGCCAATCCCGACGGGGAGACGGCATTGACTTGGAATTCAATGCCCGTGCGCTCACTACGGGCGGCGTTCAAATAGAACCGCCCGCTACCATAGGGAACCAACTCGTTGCGGCTATCAATCCAGTAAAGTGCTATCTCGGCATGTAGCCGGCTGAGCAATGCCGATGGGGGAAAAGTCAAGTCATGGCGACCCCCTACCTCTAGGGTCCAAGAAGTCATTGGCTTCAGAGTCGGATTTATCCCATGACCGGTTTCCGTCGGCGGTGGGTCAACCTCGTTATATGCTGGCACTTCCCAGCCCGAGCTGGCGTGGGCATAGAGGTAGTGGGAGTGGGAAAGTCGGTAGCTGAGTCCAAGGCTAGGCAATAGAGCATGGAAGGTCTTCCGGTCAGAGAGGGAAGGTGCAAGGGCATCAATGAGCCGATAGGACAGCCATTCGCCACGGAGCCCTGTCCAGAAATCCCATCCAGTGCTAAAGCTGAGTTGTATGCGGATGAACGTTCCGGCATTTAGGGCAGCTTCTCGTTTGTTTTGACGGATGACGCTGTCGCGTCCTCCGTCGGCTGCCAGGCGATAGAATATCGCTGGTCCGTCTTGCAGGGCAGCATCACTGCCGATGGTAACATCAGTGGTGGTTTTGCTCCCAAAGGACAGCCGGTGCTGGTAAAGGGCGCTACCTCCGAGGTGGACGCGAGAAAACTCGCGATAGGTCCCGCGCTCGGAGCGAACCAGGAACTTGGGTTGCACGAACAAGGTTGTCTGAATCTGCTGTGCTTCGGTGAGGAAGGATGAGAGCATGAGGCGGAAGTTCCCGATGCGGTTCTCGCGGCGGGCGCGTTGCTGTTCGTAGGTTGGGTTTGCTGCATCGGGTGAGTGGAGGAAGGTATCCCAATCCAGCGGACCAGGGATCCTGAAGAAGTTAGAGGTGAACGTAGCGCCTATCTCCACGGCTGTGCGGGGACTCAACTGCGAGGAGAGCGCTACCGTTGCCCACCACCGTTGCCCTTCAGCATTGCGACGCCACCCTTGGGTCAGGCTGTGTGAGAGGGCAAGCCCAAGGCTTCCTGTATTAGATGCCGAAGCGAGCAGGGCTGTAGCACGGCGGAAGCCAAATTGCCCTGCGGTCAGGGAGAAAGTGAGGGGAAGGTTTGTCATGGCAGGGAAGGTGCGGAAGAAGAGGAGTCCACCGCTGGCATTACCCCATAGGAATGTGCTGTTGGAGCGCAGGAGTTCAAGTTCTCGGAGGGCAGAAAGCTCAAGGAGGTCCAATGCCGTGCGTCCATCGGGCTCCGTCACTGGAACGCCATCCAACAGAATGCGGACCCCACGGGTTGTTCCGTTGTTGGAGCGGTCTCCAGCTCCTCGGGAGCCGAAACCACGGATTACAATCCGTAAGTCGCCATTGCCGGAACGGTCTTGGGTGAAAACCCCTGGTATCCGCTGCAGTGCTTCTTCAACACCATAGCTACGGCGAAACTCCCAAGTCTCGGCAGTCCGGTATGTCCACGCACACGGAGCAATACCCGGCAGGGTGCTCCGCCAGGCGTTGACGGTGACACTGGGAAGTGTGTACACTGCACCGGTATCGGGGGTATGTTGCGCATAGACCATCAACGATGCCGTGAGTAGCCCGAGCAGCTTCTTGAAAGACATTGTGCCAATGGGGGATAGGTGGGACCTGTTGCAGAGAGCAAAGATACGAGAGGGATAGGCTTTCCTTTATTCACTGTGAGCGGTGTGCATTGGCGGAAAGGTGAGTGCGCCATAAGTTTGCACCGGGTCTGGAGCATCAGCGATGGGTGTGGAGCAGATGTATATGCAGGACTTCTCGCCCTTTCGCACGTGGTGGAGCATCCTCCGCCGATACCGCTGGCATGCCGGTTCGGTGGCCTGGATTTTGCATCGGATAACGGGCATTGCGCTTTTGGGGTATCTCTTCGTTCACATCTGGGCACTTCGGAGCCTTGTCAAGGGAGAGGCAGTATTCCAAGCGGAGATGGAGCTCTTCACGACACCGGTCTTTAAGGTTGCTGAATGGCTCCTTTTCGCTGTGGTGCTCTTCCATGCGCTCAACGGTATCCGCATTGTCGTTGTGGACTTTTCTGCTCGTGGTGCGTATCGGCAGAAAGCGCTTCTGCGCCTTGTCTATGCTGCGGGGATAGTGGCTGCTGTCCTGATGGGAGTGTTGATCTTCTTTGATCCCTTTGCCGTCTAACGGAGGAGCTGGAACCATGCAGAACGGGCGTTCTAAATGGTCAGCCTATGCCTGGTATTGGCAGCGCGTCAGCGGGCTGCTTTTGGTGGTGTTTACTATCGGGCACTATGTAACGGTACACTGGACGGAAGCAGCTGGGCATAGTTTCCAATCCTCCGTTGAGCGTCTGACCAACCCCCTCTTTCAGTTCTGGTACTTGGGGTTTGTTGTTTTGGGGTTTTACCATGGTGTCCAGGGGCTGTACAACATTCTGCGTGACTACAAGCTGCCACGGGCGCTCCTGTGGAGTGTCATGGGGCTTGTGATAGCGGCAGCTCTCTATTTCGTTTATCTGGGCTTTGACACGGTTTTAAGCGTCCATACCTGGAAGCAGGTGCGCTGATATGTCAGACACAGCAACATAGAGGCGCTCATGCAGGCTCATGTCCATACGGTTGATGTTGTCATTGTCGGTTCAGGTGGAGCTGGATTACGGGCGGCAGTGGAAATTACGCCGCCGTATACCTGTGCGGTCTTAAGCAAAGTACATCCTCTCCGGTCCCATACGGGAGCAGCACAAGGGGGGGTGTGCGCCGCCTTAGGCAATGAGGAGGAGGATTCGTGGGAATGGCATGCTTACGATACGGTCAAAGGCTCCGACTTCTTAGGCGACCAAGACGCCATTGAGCTGATGTGTCAGGATGCGATTCGGGCTATCATTGAGCTTGAGCACATGGGGATGCCTTTCTCCCGTCGCTCCGATGGCAAGATTGCCCAACGCCGCTTCGGAGGTCATACCAAGCCAGAAAATCCCTCCGATCCTAATTCCCGGCGCATCCCCGTTCGCCGGGCCTGCTATTCGGCAGACCGGACTGGTCATGCGATGCTGCACACGCTATATGAGAATGCGCTCAAAAACAGCGTACGCTTTTACTCGGAGTTCTTTGTCACGGATGTCATCGTCCACAATGGTTCCTGCCGGGGTGTTGTCGCATTGGATATCCGCTCGGGTGAGCTCCATGTCTTCCATGCGAAGGCGGTTCTCTTTGCCACGGGAGGCTATGGGCGGGTCTATCAGGTGACGTCCAATGCGCATGCGGGGACGGGGGACGGTATGGCAGTTGTATACCGACGGGGGATTCCGCTGGAGGATATGGAGTTTGTGCAATTCCATCCGACCGGTCTGTGGAAGCTCGGGGTTCTTATCTCCGAGGCGGCTCGCGGAGAGGGAGGTATCCTGCGGAACAAGCACGGAGAACCTTTCATGGAGCGATACGCTCCGACGGTCAAAGATTTAGCCCCGCGCGACCTCGTTAGCCGTGCTATCATCACGGAAATCCGGGAGGGACGTGGCATTGAGGCGCGTGATGGTACCTTCTACGTGGGGCTTGATCTAACACACCTGCCAGAGCAGGTGCTGCGCGAAAAGCTCCCAGAAATTACCGGGTTTGCGCAGATGTACCTCGGTGTTGATCCGAAACGGGAGTGGATTCCAGTACAGCCGACCGTCCACTACGCCATGGGCGGTATCCCGACGGATGTGGATGGGCGCGTTGTTGTGGATGAGCACAATACACCTTTGCGCGGGATGTGGGCCGCAGGGGAAGTTGCATGTGTCTCGGTCCATGGCGCTAACCGGTTAGGGACCAACTCGCTGCTGGATTTGATTGTCTTCGGGCGCCGGGCGGGCAAGTCTATCATGGAGTACCTTCGCTCCGGTGCAACGTGGGAGGAGCTCCCAAACGATGTACTGGAATTTTCCCGCTCCCGCATTGAGCAGCTCCGCTCGGGTCAAGGGCGGGAACGCTTAGCGCCATTGCGTAAGACTTTGCAAAAGGCAATGATGGACTACGTTGGAGTCTTCCGCACCGAGCAGGGAATGCGACAGATGACAAGCATCCTGGCGGACCTGCGTGAGCGGTATGCGCGCCTTCGCCTGCAGGATACGGGGCGCTCTTTCAACACAGAGCTGGTGGAAGCGCTGGAGTTAGAAAATTTGCTGGATGTGGCAGAAGCTATCACGTACAGTGCTCTCCAGCGTACGGAGACTCGTGGCGCCCATGCTCGGGAGGATTACCCGCATCGCGACGACCAAAACTGGCTCAAGCACACGCTGATTGTCCGCCAACAGGAGGGTGCCCCACCCCGCATCTTCTATAAGCCTGTTCGCCTCACGCGCTACCAGCCCGTGGAGCGGAAGTATTAGACCGCTGGCGTTGAAACCACAGAAATACCCCAACCCCAATTGCCACAAGCGACACCCACTGCGCCTGACTTAGCCCCCAGTAAGTTGGATTGAGGCGGATGAACTCAACCAAAAAGCGTTCTATTCCCGCCAAAGTAAGATACAGGGCAAAGAGCCGCCCCTCGGGGTGTATTTTCCGGCGAAGCTGCCAGAGGAAGGCGAAGATGGCTACAGAGGCAAGGAATTCGTAAATCGGGGTCGGATGGACCGGGATGTCGTCTGGTACGGGGCGACCTGGGAAGAGCTCCTCGTATTTGCGCCGGAGTTCGGGATTTAGCCGGGCAAGTGTAGGAACTGTGCCTTTGGGGTATGTCACTGCCCAGGGGACATCGGTAGGGATGCCGTAGTCGCCATCGCCTGCTAAGTGGCACCCGATGCGACCGATGCCGTACGCCAGAATTAGTGCCGGAGCAATTGCATCGGCCACACGCCGGATGGGGATGCGTCGCCGTCGCAAGACGAGGATGAAGGCGATTGCAGCGACGATAAATCCGCCGTGGAAGGTCAAGCCCGCTGGGCTGAATACTGCGCCGAGAGGATCGGCGAGGAATTCCTCCGGATGCTCCAAGAGGTGGAATAGTTTCGCTCCGGCCAATCCACCGATGAATGCCCAGAATAGGAGCGAGGAGGCTAAATCCTTTGGCTTTGGAAGTCCACGACGTCGGAATTCTGCCACGGAAATCCAGTATGCCGTCAAAAATGCCAGGGCGACCATTGCCCCGAAGCTGTAGATAGTGATGGGGCCAATTTGGATAAGCACCGGATGCATCACTGGCTGGATATCAGTGTTTGTAACATCGCCGCAGCGTCATGGAAGTGGTGCTCCATATTGAGGGTGAAGGTTGCAATGTCCATGCCGGATAGTTCGGGGAATTTCTCCGTCAGGATGCACCATGCTGGTTCTTCGCTCAGCAACAAGCGTTGGATACTTTCACCGATTCCGGCATCCCAGAGTTCGCAGAGGAGGTCGGCAATCCGAACGACACACACTTGAGTTTGAAAGCGCGGCGCTTCCTGTGGCGTGGAGTGGTAGCGAATGACGGTTCGGATACTGTCGGGGAAATACCACCGCTGAGCCAGCAGTTCACCAGCTTCTTCATGCGTTGTCCCAAAGATTGCCTGTTCGGCCTCCGATTCCGTTTCGCCCAAGAGGAGGCGTTGCTCAAGCTCTTTGTATTGCGGGAGTGCCAATTGGATCATGAGGAGCTTGCCGATATCGTGCAACAAAGCGGCGGTGAAGATCTGATCTGCCAGCCCGGGATCAATCTGCCGTGCCAACGCTTTGGCTACGAATGCAGTGCATGCCGAATGCCACCAGAAGCGCTGGAGCTGCTCAGCGGCTTCCGGTCGGCTTTTGAGCATCATGCGAGAGAAGATTCCAACAGCAACAGCGATGGAAGACACAGCAACCGAGCCCAGGAAGACCAGCGCTTGAGGGATGGAGTTAATGGGCACCTGGAGACCGTAGAATGGAGAGTTCACCAACTTCAGGATCCGGGAAGCAATGGCAGGTTCAGCTTCAATGATTTGCGAAATCTCTTGCCAATGGGCGCGTTCGTTTTCCAAAAGCTGCATCAGACGGGCTACGATTCGGGGGGGCGCCATGAGCCAGTCAGTATTCTGCACACTCTGGAGGAAATTTCCCGCCTGTGTCATGGTGATGTCTGGGAGTAGTTCCACCAATGCTCTGCCTTTGCTGTCCGCAGCAGTAACTCTTCAGCCGCCTGGCGGGGCGCTTTGCCCTCAAAGAGCACTGCATACATCTGGGCAGTGATAGGCATTTCCACACCCGTTCGTTGGCTGAGTTCGTATGCTGAAAGCGTCGTTGGAACTCCTTCAGCCACCATAGACATCGTTGCCAAAATACGTTCCAGCTTCTCTCCCTGTGCTAAACGCTCGCCGACGGAGCGGTTACGACTGTAGGGGCTGGTGCATGTAACCACCAGGTCTCCAAGTCCCGATAGGCCAGTAAATGTCTGGGCTTCTGCCCCCAGGGCAATGCCTAAGCGTTGGATTTCTGCTAATCCACGGGTAATAAGGGCTGCCTTAGCATTGTGTCCCAACCCTAGTCCATCCACGATGCCGGCAGCAATAGCGATGACATTCTTCAAAGCTCCTCCCAGCTCGACCCCGATGACATCTGATGAGGTATACACCCGGAAGGCAGGGGAGCTGAACACTTGTTGAACGTAGCGGGCCAGTTCGGCTGATTCGGAGGCCACAACGACTGCCGTAGGCAAGCCCTGGAGGACTTCCTCGGCATGGCTGGGGCCGCTGAGCACGACGTATTGTTCTGGAACGATACGGGCAACTTCTTGTAACAGCTGCGAGATGCGCAGGAGGGTCCTCTGCTCAATTCCCTTTGCCGCGTTGATTACGGGAGCAGAAAGCCGGAAGGAGTACTCACGGAGCACCGTGCGCAGATACTGCGTGGGGACAGCAAGTACGATAAGTTCGGCCTGCTCGGTTACGGCAGGGTCTGTAGTTGCGGTTAGCCCTTGGGGCAAATGGTTCGTAAACGGGAAACGTGGATTTCGGCGTTCGGAGAGGAGAGCATAAGCAATCTCGGGTGAACGCGTCCAGAGAGTGACCTCATGCCCCTTCCGGGTCAACAATACTCCAAGAGCCGTTCCCCAACTTCCTGCTCCGATAATGGCGATACGCATACTACCGTGCTCCGGTCTGTGCCCGCTTTCTCAGCCGTCCCACAAGCCACACACTCGCAAAGCGATGTTCCGTCCCCGCCAGCAGACGCTGAATGTTTGCCCGATGACGGAGAAGGACGATAAGCGTAATGGCGAACATTCCCCATAAGAGCGGCGAATGAAGCGCTTCTTCCCATCCCATCCGGATCACAAAAGCGAAGGGGACGACGACGGCTGCTACCAGGGAGCCCAAGGAAACATATCCCGAACTGAGGAGGGCGATGCCGAAAGCAATAAGGCCGATGATGAGTTCTATCGGGGCCATAATGGCCAAGACTCCGGCAGCAGTATTGACACCCTTACCCCCTCGCAAACCTGCCCATGGGGACCAGCAGTGTCCGATGACAGCAGCTACTCCAGCTAGCATGCTGGCGACATTCTCCCCGCGCGCCGTTTGGCCGGATGCTATAAGGGGAGCGACGACAGCAACCGCAAGCACTCCTTTCAGAATGTCAATCACTTGGACTATAAGCCCCCATTGCCATCCCAAGACGCGCAGAGCATTCGTGCTACCAACATTGCCGCTACCATAATTGCGAATGTCTATCCCGAAGAAGAGCTGTCCAATGAGGAGGGCGGTCGGAATCCCACCTAAAGCATAAGCAGCGATGGAAACCGCCAGAAGCTCTAAAGCACTTCCCATCACTTGGCAGCGGTGTCTCACCTCCCTCTAAATTAGCGGAAAGATTCCGGCTATGCTGGTGGTGCCTGGCCCTGGCTAGAGGGTGGGGAATAGAGACGGAAGTTGTAGGGTGCAGATCGCAGCGCACCTTTACGGTAGAATTGGAGTACCTGCCTTTCTCCTGCTACTCTGCACCGCTCCCGCGGGAGTGCGGTTTGAATTCTGTAGCTTGTTCTGCCGGCGGTTGGCTCGAGCTGCAATTTTCCAGATACCCGAAATTCTCTGTCTGCACACCTCCAGCCCCTGGCCGGCCGCAAAATGGGATCGCGGGGGCCGAAAAAGTCTCTGCGCCCCTAGAAAAATTTCTGCCCTAAAGGAGTAGGGGGTGACAGGGGGACAAAAAAGCGCGGGCCTTTTCGCTCGCGCCCGTACCCGCGTGCCTTCCTTTTGCGCTCTACTTCTCTTCCGCCCTCTCCTCCGGAGGGTCCTAACCTCCTCCTGGGGGCTCTATTTTGTCCTCCAAGACCCCGCGGCTCCCCGGAGGCTCTCTGTGGCCTCTTAGGGGCTCTTGGGGGCTTCCAGGAAGCTGTCTTGCGCCCGCGCCTGGGCGGGAGCAGGCAGAGCCCTCTGGTTTCCTGCCCCGCCTTTGTGCAGAGCGTAGATCCTATTTCCGTGCTGCAATTGCACCCCGCTGCCCTGGCTTCGGGCGGTGGAAGAGCGCCTCTGGAGGCATTTTAATTCCACAATGGTGCGATTGCCTCCGAAGGGGTGAAGGGTGAAGGGTGAAGGGTGAAGGGTTTCAATCCAAGAGCATCCGTGTGCTCAATAAGCCTTACTCCCGCCTCAAGCTGGCAAGTGCGGCTGATCGGTGCTTGCTTCCGCCGTAGTTAGTAATCAGGGAATCGCTCTCACCTATTCTTCTCCTCCTTGCTGCGACACGGAAAAACAGAGCCCCTGGGGTTATGCCCAGGGGATGGGATAACTCCAATCAAGCACGGCTTATAATTGCGATATCACGCATCACCGCCATGGCAATTTCCTCATTATAGCGGGCAATCATCCGACGGATACGGAAAAAGTCAACGACCCACCAGACCGAGAAGCCGCCGAGAGTAGACCAGAATAGGATTTGCGTTCCCCAGCGACCAAGGTAGGCATAATGGAGAGTCAACAGCCAGAGCAAATAAGCAGTACTTAGCTTCTTGGCGCGGCGCTTGTAGTACTCAAGGAACTCATGCTGTCGCTCGGCGGGCAGACGGGCGAGCGCATTCCGGACTGCGGCTGGCAATTGAACCGCCAGCGAACTGGGGATATACAGCCTGGCTTCTCTTGTCATCGTACCCCCGTTATTGTGACACATGGTTTCAATCCTCCAGTGGTGCGATTGCCTCCGAAGGGGTGAAGGGTGAAGGGTGAAGGGTGAAGGGTTTCAATCCTCCAGTGGTGCGATTGCCCCTTCACCCTTTGCCCTTCGCTTTGTGAATCGCACGCTCCTTTCAATCCCACAGTGGTGCGATTGACACCCCCAGTGGATGCTGCAAAAATATGGCTTAGAACTGCATTTTGGAGATGCTCCTCGGAAGGTTGGTGCCCCACTTTTGTTGTCGCCGTTGACCTCCGCTTGCCGGAAGGAGGTGGGAAGTCGACGGCAATGTAGATCTTGTTGTAGTCCAGGCCATTATTTCGGCTTCCCTACTTCCCCCCGAGCTCTGAAGGAGAATTAAACCTCCAGACAACGGGGGGCGACGGCAGTATAGGAGGTCATAGTGAAGAGAAGTTATTGAGGAATCGGCAGATCAGTTGGCATTTGCCCTTTTCTCTTTGCCGAAAACCATTCGTCGCAGACAGGCAACATCTGCCTTGCCACAATCAGATTGCCCTGAGCGGAAAGGCGTCTGCCTTGCCGCAATTGGATTGGGGCCTCGGGTTATGCTCCCGCGCGCAGTTTGTCGGGGGAGGGGCTTACTCTTTTCTGCAGGCACTCAGACGAGGTACTGCTGCTGGAGTGTCTGGGGAGAGGAGGGGGCCATTTTTGTGGCTGTCCAGTGAGGTTAGGTGTGGGGTTCCTCGGAAGGTTGAGGATCGCGGAGGCGGTAACCGCTTCCGCGAACGGTCTGTATTAACTGTGGGGCATTGGGTATTTCAATCTTTTCGCGGAGGCGCTTGATGTAGACATCCACGATGTTGGAGTCAATATCCATGTTAGACCAGACGTGGTACAGGATAAGGCTTCGGCTTAGTGTTTGGTTTTTGTGGCGCATCAGGTATTCCAAAAGTGAGTACTCCCGTGGGGTAAGGGGAATCTCTCGGCCAGCTCGGTACGCCGTTCGGGAGCGGGTGTCCAGGAGCAAATCTCCACACTGCAGGCGCACGGCTTTCTCCGGCGAGGAGCGACGTAGGACGGAGCGCAGGCGAGCCAAGAGCTCTTCGAGATGGAAGGGTTTCGGGAGATAATCATCGGCACCTAAGTCCAGCCCCATTACCCGCTCTTCGGGAGCACCGCGAGCCGTAAGTACAATGACGGGCGTTGTATCGCCTTGGGTCCGCAGGCGGCTCAAAAGGGCGAAACCGTCCAATTTGGGAAGCATGATATCCAGGATGATGGCGTCGTAGATATGCTGTTGGGTCATCATCAAACCAGTTTCTCCGTCGTATGCCACGTCGACAGTGTACGATTCCTCCTCCAGAGCTCGCTTCAGGAAGGCTGCCAGTTTATGCTCGTCTTCAATCAGAAGGACGCGCATGGTCGGGATTATTTCTGTGGGTACTTCCAGTAGACGAAAACGGGGAAGATCCAGCGGTTTTGCTGGTGTTCAATGACGACGTAGTATGTTCCCGTAGGTACGAGCTCTCCGCTGGAGGAAGTTCCGTCCCATGTCTCGCAGTAGGTTGTCTGAGGGATATGGGAGCGCCAGGGCACAAGCTCTTGGACGAGGTTGTCTGCTGCATCCATAATGCGGAGGCGGGCGGAGCCGGAGGTGGTAAAGCTGTAGTGAATTTGGAGTCTTTGGGAAGGAAGCTGAAGGGGGTTGGGAGCGAGCAAGTGGAGGGTTAAGGGAAAGCGGAGGATTACGACTGTATCTATGCGGTAACAGCCGTTGGTGCAGCAAAGTCGGAGCCAGATGGTGTCATGGGCCAGGGGAGGAAGAAGCCAATGGGGAGTAGCCGTGGGAATAGGAGGGGGAAGTTCTGTAAAGGAGGCTCCTCCATCGGTGGAGTAAGCCACTATTGGGAGGGGACAGCGGGCGATGTCAACGGAAGCCGATATCTCTGGGCATATACCCGTCGGGGAGAGGATGAGTGTAGCCGGGGCTGGAGCAGGGCGACGGAAGAAGTGATAGGGAATTCGGGTCGTGAAGATATCCGCACGGGCGGATAGAAGGACAGTCCAGGGTTGGAGCTCTTTTGTGCAACCAGGCTGAGGTGAGCAAGGTACGGGGAGGGTAACAGAGAAGGTACCCGTTGAGTCGGGTCGGAGGGAGAAAGTGGTGTCAGGCGTTGTGAGAATGAGGGTGTCTGTGCAGGAGCAAATTCCACGGAACACGACGGAGGTACCGACAGAGAGCGTTTCTGCTACCGTGGGGCTAAGGAGCGTTAGGGAGGGAAGGCGGAGAGTCAGGAGTGGGGTGGAATCATGGGGCGTGGCCGTGGTAAGGCTTTGGAGGAGGAGACGTCCGGCGGTATCGGGTAAGAGAAGGCGGACGGGGATGGCGATGTGGACGGTGTCGGTATCATTGGGATACGCTTCCCATAGCGGGCGCGGCGGGGAGCCAGAGGAGGGTTGGAACAGAATGCGGACTGGGGAGTACCCGCGCACGGGATTGACCCATCGCAGGTGAAGAGTATCGTGGACACACAGCGTGGTATCCTGGCGGGGCGTAAGGATTAGGAAGCGTGGTGGAAGGGGCACTCCGATGCAGTAAAGAGCTTGGGTTGTCCGTACGAAGAGATCGGCTCTGCCATCTCCCTCGCCGTCGGCGACGGTGACCGTTGTGATGCGTTCCCCTTGGAGTGTCAGGGACCAGACGGTATCGAAGGGAGCTCCAAGGGAGAAGCGGGGATTACTGTAATCCCGGAGCCGCCATATTTGGAGGGTCCCTTGGTCTACCAGGAGGAGCTCATCGCGTCCATCGCCGTCTAGGTCAGCAGCAGCAGCTATCCATCCGCTACACGGTGCGGAAACGATTGTATCCAGAGGGAACAGGAAAGTGTTGGGGGGATAAGGCTTTGGTACAGCATAATCGGTGCGGTAGCGCAGGAGGAACAGGCGTGAAGGAGCAACGTTCCGAGAAGGAGTATTGGGGCAGACGGCGATTTCGGCTCCGGGATTGTTGGGATAGAATGGGGGGACACTGTTAGAGGGGGGACCGTCAAAGTTCCCAACAGCAATGCTCCAGCCGTGATTCCTGCTGCCGGTGAAAGCTGGTGAGGTAGGCAAAAGAGGGCTTGCTGCGGGGAGTCCGGTAGCATCGTGGAGGTGGAGCCGAGCAGTGCCAGAGGAATTCAGTCTGTCGTAGCCTTCGGCAATGAGAATGTATGGGCGTTCGCCTCCAGAGGCAGAGGGTTGAAGGCGGACCCAGAGGGGGAAGATGGAGGGGCGGACGGCGGTAGAGTCTATCGGAAGAGGCGTTGGGGCGATGCCAGTGCTGGGCAGATTGCTTTGCAGGTCGAGTCCCACAAGGTATGCGGAATCGGCGCGGGTGCGGTGTCCTAATCGGTTGACGATGACGGTAGCAGACGCTGAGTCTGGTTGAAGGGGAAGGAGGAGGCGCACGATTCCGCCAGGGAGAGTGGTCAGAGACGGCTGAGTGGAAAGGAGGGATGGGCTATAGAGAGTCCGTGCTGCTGGGATGTCGGGTAGGTAAGCGGTGGGGAAATCGGGAAGGAGGGAGTCGGAGACGAACTGGGTTAGACCTCGGAAGTACGGAGAAGGGGACGCAGAGGTATCGTGGGGCCGTGTCGTGTGTACGATGGCGTAGAAAAGCGTTTGGGTGGCGGTAGAACGGGTGGCGATAGGGATGAGAGCGGCGGCAAGATTGGGGGTATACGGACGCATATCTACGGTAAGCCGGCGAAAGAGGCGGAGGGAGTCCGGCGTTTGCGAGGCAACGACATAAGTACTTGCAAGGCTGTCGGGGGTTCGGTGCTCTGCGCTTTGGAAGGCGATGAGAGTGGGATTTGGGCTATACGATCGGGGGAGAGGGGCGAGGGTATCCAGGAGAGCGCTCAGGTCCCAGAGGAAAGGTGGGAGAGGTAGGCGGGCCTGCAGCCATCCCCCGCCGCTGAGGACATATAGCGTGTCGCCGTGGACGGTGACGATATTGTTCGGTGCCCATGGAAGTTCCGGTAGGAGTTTGTCTTGGGCAAAGACGGGGCCGACAAGCACAGCTCCTTCCCCGGAAATGGCCGGTTCGCGCCACTTGATGCGAAAGGAGTCCAGGGATTGTGGAGCGGAAGGGGTCAGCTGAGTCTGTGTGGCCTCAAGGTTTGCTCGGGGATAGAGCCACTGTAGGGGGCTGGGGAGCCAGCCTTGAGCGGCGGTTCGCAGGGGGAAGGCTATGCTGGCGATGGGGAGCGCTATGCGGTACAGGAGGCGCATACGCTATGCGCGGTTTGCTGGGCGACAAAATTACTTGCTTTCCCTCCACCGTATCTCGGGCTTAGGGAAAAGCGTCCTGTAATTTTGCAGGTGTCCCGGAGGGACGCAAGAGATGGAGCGGGTAATGTTAAGGGAGAGTATGCGAAGGCACATCCGCCGACTGTGGGATCGGCAGGAGCGAGAGTTCCATGGAGAGTTTATTGCAGAAGGCGTTCGGGTATGCCGGGAGCTACTCTATAGTCGGTCGTATCGGGCGTTGGTTGTGGTCATACGGGAAGGGGCGGGGGCAGAGGTCCGGCGGTTAGCCCAGGAGTTTATCTATCGCGGAGCTGTCGTCTACACGGCTACCGAGCGACAGTTTGCAAGCCTCTGTTCAACGGAGACACCTCAGGATATCCTGGCGGTTGTCAGCTACCCGGTGGAGGAGCCGACGTGGGAGGAGAGGATGCTTCTTCTTGACGGCGTGGCTGATCCGGGGAACGTGGGGACGTTGTTGCGGACGGCTCTTTGGTTTGGCTGGCGCGGAATCATCCTCATGCCCGGTGGCGTTGATGTGTACAACCCTAAGGTGGTTCGAGCAAGTGCGGGAGCAGTGTTCCATCTAGAGCTGCACCGAGCTCAGGAGGCGGAGGGGATGCTTCAGGAAATCCAGAAACGGGGATATGTGCTCTTGGGAACGCAAGCGGATGCGGGGATACCTTTAGAGCGGGTCCGCTTACCGCGACGGGCAGTTGTAGCTGTTGGCAGTGAGGCCCATGGGCTTTCAGAGGCGGTGCGTCAAAGATGTCGCATATTTTTCCGCATTCCAGGCAGTGGGCTGATAGAATCGCTCAACGTGGCGATTGCGACGGCAATTGTGTTGTATCACTTTTGGCAGTCTCATGGGGCATCGACTTTTCACGCCGGGACCCGTTCCCGTGCCGGATGATGTTCTGCGAGTGCTGTCCGAGCAAGTAGTCCCCCATCGCTCAGAGGCATTTCAGCGCCTTCTGGCGCCTGTTCATCGGCGTTTGCAAGAACTTTGGGGGGCGGGCGCCCCTGTAGTTGTGTTGACTAGTTCGGGCAGTGGTGGGATTGAGGCGGTGGCTCGGGGTCTTTGTCCTTCGGGCAGTCGGGTTGTGGTAGCGACGGCAGGCCGGTTTGGTGAGCATTGTGCGCGGATTGCCGAGCGGGCGGGAGCAGAGGTCGTTCGGGTGTCGGCGCCTTGGGGAGAGGTGGTTCCGGCGGAGCAATTGCAGGAGGTGGTTCGTCGCTCAGAGCCGGTGCAGGCGGTGTGGATTGTGTACAGTGAGACCTCCACAGGGGCCTTGGCCGATTTGGAGTCTTGTGCGGCAGCGGTCCGGGAGGTGTCGGAGGCCTTCATCTGTGTGGATGCTATCACGGCCGTTGGAGTCCATCCGTGCCCGATGGAAGCGTGGGGGTTGGACGCAGTGGTGGCGGCTTCGCAGAAGGCCTTCTTTTTGCCCCCGGGGTTGGCTTTCGTTGGGTTAAGTCGGCGGGCGTGGGAGTTTGTGCAAAAGCACCCTCCGGCGACGGTATACTTTGACCTCCAGGTAGCCTATGAGCGCTGGAGGGAAAACATGACGGCGTGGACTCCGGCGGTATCATTGGTGCGGGCGTTGGCGTACGTGCTTGAGCGGTATTTTGCCAATGGGCTGGAGCCGCACTGGGAGCGGCATCGGCGTTATGCTCGTGCCGTCCGAGCAGCTTTGGAGGTGTTCGGTATGCCTATCTTTGGACAGGGGGGATCGCATGCCGTTACGGTTGTGGAGCTCGCAGATGCGCATCGCTCCTTGCCCCGTCTTTTGCAAGAGCGGTTTGGCATCTGGGTGGCTGGAGGGCAGGGACAGTTGGAGGGGCGGGTCATGCGGATTGGACACATGGGGGCTCTCTCCGGGGCCGACATCCTGGCATTGGTGTCGGCCCTGGGAGTGCTTCTTGAGGAAATGGGACACCCCGTCCGTATGGATGAGGCCCTTCGTCGGGTGAGGGAGGAGCTGGGTCCGAACCCGTCATGGGATGGCGTATAGTTGTTGCGACGAACAATTGGCACAAGCTGCAGGAGTTCCAGCAGATTGCTGCTGAAGTAGCCCCGGGGGAACTGGAGTTTGTGGCTCCTGAGGCGGTTTTGGGAGTTCCATGGCAGGGGAGCGAAGAGAGTGGGGGCACACTGGAGGAGAATGCGTACTTGAAGGCGACGGCGTTATTTGAACGGATCTATCAGCCCGTGGTTGCCGATGACACCGGCTTTGAGGTGGAAGCCTTAGGGGGGCGGCCGGGGGTTCGCTCGGCGCGCTTTGTCGGAACGGAGGCGGAGAATCGCCGAGCGGTGTTGGAGCTTCTCCGTGACGTCCCGCCAGAGAGGCGGACAGCGCGTTTTCGGTGCGTGCTCTGCTATCGGGATCAGCTGCGCACTGTGTGCGTGGAGGGTATTGTGGAAGGGACGGTGGCCTTAGAGGAGCGGGGCGAAGGAGGTTTTGGCTACGATCCGATTTTCCTGCCTCGGGGATATGAGCGAACGTTTGGGGAGATGGAGCCGTGGGAGAAAAATCGGATTAGCCATCGTCACCAGGCAATTCTTGCGCTCCTTCAATTCCTGCGGCGGCTGGAGCAGGAAGAAGGGGCAGAGGTACCGGTAGTGGAGCAAGTGCAGCTTCCTCCATGGTTACCGTGGTTGGTGCGTATCAGTGCCGTTGCAGGGCAGGCGGAGCAGGGGGAACTTCTGCAAGAGCTCATTTCCCAAGCGCTGCGGGCAGGGATGCCTATCCGTGCTTTGGCAGAGGGGTTATTGCAGGTGTGCCTATTTGCTGGGTTCCCGGCTGCGATAGAGGCACTGCAGCTTGCGCGGACGGTCTGTCAGAGGTTAGGGCTGGTGTGGGAGACGTTAGAAGCAGAAACGGACGATGCTTTGGCCCGTGGGCAGGAACTCTTCGCTCGTGTTTACGGCGAACAGAGCGAACGGGTCCGGGAGCGCTTACGGCAAGCGAGCCCAATTTTAGAGGAGTTGGTGCTTCGGGTGGCATATGGGGAAGTGTTAGCACGCTCGGAGTTATCACCATTGGAGCGAGAATGCGCAGCCGTGGCGGTATTAGCCAGTGGTGGTTGGTGGCGGCAGCTGCGGTCTCATCTGCGGGGGATGCTCCGCTTCGGCATTTCACCGGAACAGGCAACAGAGATCCTGGAATACCTACGCCCCTATTGCAGTCCGTCAAGCTGGGAGCGGCTTCAGGAGGAGTGGCAACAAGCTCAGCGGTGGTAGAGGCTACGGTAGGGGGCTCCAGCTTATGTCTGCAGCGATGCCCCATGAGTGGACCAGTTGGGGGCCCCGGGTGTGGCGAAGGAGGGGGATTGTGCCCTGTAGCTGTAGGGCAAAGGGTGGGGCTAGGAGGGTCAATGCCGGGAGGGCATCCAGCCAGTAGCCTCCTGTGGCGGAAAAAGGGATGCCGTTGAGTTTGTCAGCCGTTGTCATTCGGAGCCGGAGTGCACCGTGGGGGAGCAGGAATGGGAGCGGACAGGTTATCCATGTGCCGGAAAGGAGAGCTTGGAACTCTATACCGTTGCGATAGCCGAGCTCATCGGCCTGGAGCGGTGAGCGAAAGAGGAGAGAGCTTGCAAGGGTGAATTCGCTCTCTGAGGGGAAGAAGCCGAGGAAGGCCCAGCCGAGAGCTTCCCATGTGCCCGTACCGGGCTGGAGATCTCGGGGAAGGCGCACGCCATTGCGCTCGCGGTTGAATGCCCCCGTGGGAGCTTTGATGCCCGCCCCAAGGGCAATGTTCCATGAGGATTGCCAAGCCGCTGGGCTGATATCGCGCTTGAGAAGGAAGAAAACATCGCCGATGCCGGCAGCATTATCCGTGGCGGTGAGGGTGTCAACCCGAAGCGTGCGTCCCTTTGCCACAAACGGTAGTGATAGCAGGAAGGCCCACTGAGGGAAGGGAGTCACTTCGGCCTCCACTCGCCAAAGGTGGCTGAACCCGGTGCGCCCCAGCGGGTCGGGAATTGTGGTAGTACCATTGACGGTGTGGGCAAAGCGCATGAAACGGTAGGCAAGGGTAAGGGTCAGTGCCGTGCCTGGGCTGACGCCCCGCTCAGTACCGGAGAGCGAAAGTAGCGGTGGTCCACAACAGGACTGTCCCCAACTTGCCGGTGCCTGTAGCAGGCAGACGATCCCTGTCCACAAAAGGGGCAGGGCTTTATGGCGAGACTGCCACATGGAGTTGTCCTTGTACTGCCCCGCCTTTGCCGTCCTTGACCACGACGCTAATTGTGTTCGTCAGCCCGCCACAGCAAGGGTCGGGGATATAATGGACGCGCGAGCCGTGACCGACAATGGTGCCGGCAGAAACACTCCAGTGATACGTTAGCTCATCTCCGTCGGGGTCGTGTGCATAACAGGTTACCGTTGCGGGCTGTCCGACGCGAAGGATGGAAGGGGAGATAGTGAGGCTATCGAGTATGGGCTTGGAATTGTGCGGGGAGGTTGGAGCTGGGGAGCGGGTGCAGCCGAGGGCAAGTGCGCACAGGAGTATGATCCATTGCATGGGCATTGTCCAGCTGTGCGACCAGCGGTGGTGACGAGTTAAGGGGGGCGGGAGTGTGGGGTGTAGAAAAGGGCGAGTTTGGCGTATTTTTGGTGGTCCACTTGGGCGGTGGTCATGCGGGTTGACGTTGTTCTGACCCCAACACGGCAGCTCAGCGGTGATGCCGGCATGCTCTTTATTGTAGTAGATGTCCTGCGCACCAGTACTACGCTGTGTACTGCGCTGGCGCATGGGGCGAAGGCGATTGTGCCTTTCCCAACGCCGGAGGAGGCTCGGGAATTTGTACAGCGGAGTTCGCAACCGGTTCTTCTGGCAGGGGAGCAGGAGGGACAGCCGATCCCGGGCTTTGAGCTGGAGAATTCTCCTGTGGAGTATACGCCGGAGCGGGTTGCCGGGCGGATTATTGCGTTTGTTTCCAGTAACGGGGCACCTCTATTGCGGCAACTTCCCGATGGGGAGGAGGTTCGGACTATCGTGGCGGGGTTGGTTAACAACGGAGCGGTACTGGAGTACATCTGGCAGTGGAGGCCACGGACGGTTTTGATCTGTTGTGCTGGGAATGGCGGGGCGATTGCTTACGAAGATGTTGTCGGAGCCGGGGCAATTGTTGAGGGGCTGCGGCGCTATCGTTCTGTGGCGTTAACGGATGCAGCCCATCTGGCTGCGGCGGTTTATCGGGAGGCTGCTTCGAACTGTTTTGCAGTGATGATGCGCTGCAGTCGGCATGCTCGGTTTCTGGCCTTGACGGGGAGGGAGCGCGATGTTGAGTATGCTGTCCAGCGGGACCGTTTTTGGGTTGTCCCGCGATGGTTCAGTGGTATGATTACGGCGGAGCCGAGCAGTGCTAAGGTGGCGTCGGTGACGGCAGATATGCCGGAATGTGCAGCATAAAGAGGGGTGTGCGATGCGTCCGCTGTCTTCGGAAGGGCTCCCGAAACGGGAGCGGGGGAGCCATCGGAGGGGTACAAGGCGCGACCGCCAGCGGCACTACCTGTGGGCATTAGCTCTTGGGGTGGGTTCCGTGTGCCTTCTGCTGGCGTTTCTATCGTATGCGCCGGAGGATCAGCCCAATGTGAGTCTTCGGTGGGGTGATATCCTCGGGCTTCTGCGTGCCGATCCAGAGGCTCGTCTCAAGGCGGAGACGACGCAGAACTGGTTGGGCTTACTTGGGGCGGTGCTGGCACATCTGGCAATTGTTGTCGGAATTGGTTACTGGGCGCTTGCGCTGCCTCTGCTTATGGGATGGTGGGCGTGGGAGCTGTTCAAGCGGGGAATGGTATCGGTAGCTGTTTGGCGAAGGAGTGCTTCTGTTGGAGGAATTGCGCTGTTGCTTGCGGTCTTTGTGGGCGCACTGCGCGGGATTCCCCCCCTTGCTGAACTCCCCTTGGAGTGGAGTGGACAGGTTGGGGCATTCGTTGGTACGGTGTTGCGACAGTTAGCCGGAACAGCTGGGGCGCTTTTGCTGACCATGGCGGTGGCGGCAGTGGTCGTGCTGGTGGAGTTCCCCCGCCTGAGTGAACGGGCCATATCGTGGGTGCGTCTTCTATGGGCTCGGACGCGGGATAGGTGGGAGCAGAGGCGACAGCGTCCGGTTGCTGCACCGTCGGCAAGTTCTTCAGGGGAGGATGCGGAGAAACTGGACAAATGGGAGCCAGCTCGCATTGTGCGCATTGCAGTATCATCAAGAGGGTACACTCAGCCGGTGACGGAGTCCTCTTCTGGAGAAGCCCTTCTGCAGGGTGCTTCACCGATGGTGCTGCAGCCGGTTGTGCATCCCCAGCATATACGGGCTCCGAAGTCGCAGCCTCCGGTGGAGGTCCCATCGGAACGGGCAAAAGTATTGACAGTGCCATCGGGCGAGCAGGCTGAGTATACGCTACCGACAGCAGGATTGCTGCTACCGGGCGAAGACGCTTTAGAGGTGGATGAAGAGGAGCTGCGGCGGAATGCTCGCCTATTGCAAGAGAAGTTGGAGACGTTCCGGATTGGGATTGAGAATCTTACGGTTACCCCCGGTCCTATCGTGACGCAGTATGAGTTCGTTCCGGCGGCTGGGGTCAAGATCAGTCAGATTGAGGGTCTTGCCGATGACATTGCCTTGGCGTTGAAGGCCCCGGGGGTGCGCATCATTGCGCCAGTGCCAGGGCGAGGAACCATAGCGGTAGAAATCCCGAACCATCGTCGGGTACTGGTGCGGTTCCGCAGCATTGTGGAATCCCCGGTCTTCCAGCAAAGCGATGCCCTCTTGCCGCTGGGTTTGGGCAAGACTATTACGGGCGAGGTTTACTGTGCGGATCTGGCACGCATGCCTCACCTGCTGATTGCGGGGGCAACAGGCTCGGGGAAGAGTGTGGGGATCAACACGATGATTCTCTCCCTCCTTTTCCGCCTGCGTCCCTCGGAGCTGAAGCTGGTCATCATTGATCCGAAGAAGGTAGAGCTGACCCCCTATGCGATGTTAGAGCGCCATTTCCTGGCGCTCTCGCCGGACATCCGAGAGGCAATTGTGACGACGCCCGATTCAGCCGTCGTTGTTCTGAAGGCGGTGGAATTAGAGATGGAGCGCCGTTACGACCTTTTGGCGCAGGCGGGGCAGCGGAACATCGTGGATTACAACCGACGGATACGGGAAGGCAAGTTAGACAGCCGCTTCCGTCCACTACCGTACATTGTGCTTGTCATTGACGAACTGGCCGATCTCATGTTGACGGCGGCTCGGGCGGTGGAGGAGCCAATCACCCGTTTAGCCCAGCTGGCACGGGCGGTTGGGATTCACCTGCTTGTAGCCACACAGCGTCCTTCGGTGGATGTCCTCACCGGGCTCATCAAGGCGAACTTTCCTGCACGGATTGCCTATCAAGTTGCCTCGCGAGTTGATTCTCGGGTGATTCTGGACATGCCCGGAGCGGAGCAGTTGCTCGGTCATGGGGACATGCTCTTTCTACCTGGCGGAGTACCGAAGCCCATCCGGTTACAGAATGCCTACGTGAGTATGGAGGAGGTAGAGGCCGTCTGTGCCTTTATCGCTCAACAGCCGGGCTGTGAGGAGCCGTATTGGCTTCCCTCTGTTTCCGAGCAAGGAGCAACACGGGAAAGCGGGGCTGGGGGGCGCGATCCACTCTTTGCTGAAGCCGCTCGATTGGTGGTACGCCATCAGCAGGGTTCGGTTTCGTTGCTGCAGAGGCGGCTCAAGATTGGCTATTCACGGGCAGCGCGCCTGATGGATGAGCTGGAGGCCGCCGGGATTGTGGGGCCAGCCGATGGAAGCCGCGCACGGCAAGTCCTCATCCGGAGTGAAGCGGATTTGGAAGGCATCGTGTAATTTTGCTTCGGTGGGCATAGGTAGACCCCTCTGCAGTAGGACGTGTAGCTACGTGCGGAACAGTAGCGGTGCTGTGCCGGCTTTTCATTCAGAACATTGCTCTCTTTGAGCAGTTGGAGCTGAGTTTTGGCCCAGGGCTCAATGTGATTACGGGCGAGACTGGTGCCGGCAAGACGATACTCATTGACGCCCTTATGTTGGCGTTAGGTGAGCGGGGAGGCGCGGATATCCTGCGGCAAGGAGCTAGCAAGGGGATAGTGGAGGCGACGTTTCGGCTTGAGCCCCACGGAGCGGTGAGCGCTTTCGTACGAGAGCAGGGATATGACTCCGACAACGAGGAGCTAGTCATCCGCCGGGAAATTACTGCCCGTGGAGGTTCCCGCTGCTTCCTCAATGACTCTCCGGCTCCCTTAAGCCTTGTTCGCCAGCTGAGTCGGCTTCTGGTGGATTTCCACGGACAGCACGAGCAGCAGTCACTGCTGCGGGTGGAGACACACGGACGCCTGTTGGACAATGTCGGTGGACTGGAAGGTCTACGGCAGGAGTACACAACGGTCTACGAGCAGTTGCAGAAAGCTATCCACGAGTATCACACCCTCTGCCATCGTGAGCGGCAGGTGCACCAACAGCGGGAATGGCTCCGGAGGCAGGTGCAGGAAATTGTTGCTATTGACCCTCAGCCAGGGGAAGAGGAGGCAGTGGAGAGGGAGTTACGGCTGAGTGAACATGCGGAGCGGCTCTACGCCCTTGCCCAGCAGGTTTATGAGCTCCTCTATCGGGACGAGCATGCTGTTCATGATCGCTTGCTTCGGGTGCGGAATCTGCTGGAGGAATTATCCCGCATTGACTCCCGTTTTACCGACTCGGCGGCGGAGGCTCGTGCGTGGGTAATTGCGGTGGAGGAATTGGTCCGCACGCTGCAGCGGTATATGGCGCACTTGGAGTTTGAACCAGAGCGCCTGGAGCAGTTACGGCAGCGAATGGTACAGCTCCAACAGCTTCGCAAACGGTATGGTTCGGTTGAGGCAGCTCTGGAGCAGAAACGTCGCTGGGAGGAGGAACTGCAGGAAGCAGAGCAGTTTGAATTCCACCTCCAGCGGGCAAGGCAGGCTATTGAGCGGTATCGGGCAGAGCTGGCGCGCTATGCTCAGCGGCTACATGCAAAGCGCAAAGCCGTGGCAGAGCAAGTTGAGCGGGCTGTGGAGGAACTACTCGCTGAGCTCGGGATTCCGTATAGTCAGTTCGTCGTTCACATAGGGCTAGAGGAAGCGGCAGCTGAGGAGGAGCTGTGGGTAGAGCTCCAAGGTCAGCGCTATCGTGCTTTCCCTCACGGAGTTGAGCAGATTGAGTTCCTCATCACGACCAACCGAGGGGAGCCACCACGCCCGTTGGTGCGAGTCGCCTCCGGAGGGGAGATTTCCCGGATTATGCTAGCACTGAAGAGCGTTCTGGCCAAATCTGAGCGACTCCCCCTCTTGGTCTTTGACGAGATTGACACGGGCATCAGTGGACGGATTGCTCACCGAGTGGGGCAAGCCCTGCGAGCCTTAGCGCAGTATCACCAAGTTTTGGTTATCACCCACCTGCCACAGATTGCTGCTTGCGGGGATGAGCATATCCTGGTGGAAAAGCGCGAATGGCAAGATCGGACCGTGGTGACAGCCCGCCGTTTGCAACCGGAGGAGCGGGCATACGAAGTTGCTCGTCTTCTCAGTGGGGAGCGAGTGACAGAGACAGCTCTCCAGACAGCTCGCGAGTTACTTGCCGAACATTTGTGAGTCTAACCCATATGGAGGACAATCCCATTGGCAGCCGAGGTTCCATACAACTTGACGTATCTGTCGCGACAGGAGCTCATTGAGCGTCTGCAGGGCAGGGTAGACCCGATTGAATTGAACCGCATCTTGAGCGCTTACGATGTGGCAGCCAGTGTCCACGAGCTCCAAATCCGTCGTGACGGGAGTCCTTACTTCTACCACGTGACACGGGTGTGCAAGATTTTGTTGGAAGAGGTGGGGGTAACCGATCCCGACACTTTAATTGCAGCCCTCTTACATGACGTGCTGGAGGATTCCGAGGAGCTATCGGCAGCGGTGCTGGAGTACAACTTTGGGACTCGTGTGGCTACGATGGTGCAGACGTTGACGAAAGACTTGCGGGCGCACGAACGCAATCCCGATGCTGTCGATTGGGAGCAAGTGGAGCGGCTGCGCCGTGCTTCACCGGAGTGTTTGTTGATACGCCTGGCGACGCGCCTGGACAATCTGCGGTGTTTGGGCTACGATCTGAAGCGGAATCCCCTACGCTATATTCAGCAGACGTGGGAGCGGTATATCCCGTTGGCACAGCAGTGGGATGACCCACGGTTGAAGCGCATTGTAGCGCTCCTCCAGCGGGAGCGCAACAAGTTTTTGGGTTAGGTGTTATTATCGTGTGCCACATGAGCTGGACGCGCCGACAGTGGCTTCGGATGGTAGGATTGCTCCCCGTTGGGCTGGCTCCCTGGCGGCTGGAGTTCCGTGAGCGTGCAGCCACTGTCCCGCTGCTGCGTCCGAGGGGATTGCGTCCGGGCGCAACCGTTGCCATTACAGCTCCGGCAAGTCCTGCCTTCCCACAGGAGGTGGAGGAAGCCGTCCGGAGGTTGACAGCGCTGGGCTGCCGCGTTCATTTGGCCGCAACGGTGCGGATGGGAAATCGGCGTTACTTGGCAGCTTCTGACGAAGTCCGAGCTCAAGAGTTGATGGAGCTGATTGCCGATCCTAACGTTGACGCCATCCTCTGTGCTCGTGGGGGCTACGGGGTCATGCGCTTATTGCCGTTTTTGGACTGGGAGCTTTTCCGGCGCCATCCGAAGCCGGTTATTGGGTTTAGCGACATCACGGCACTCTTGGTTGCTATTACAGGCCGAGCTCGTGTGGTGAGCTACCATGGTCCGGTCGCGGTCTCTACCTTTGATGCCTTCACAGTGGAGTATTTCCGGCGCACGCTCTTTCTGCCCGATGGAGCTGTGAATCCCTGGAGTCTTCACGAGCCGAGTTGGGAGGTGCTCAACCCCGGTATTGCCTGTGGTCCGCTGATAGGGGGCAATTTGAGCCTGCTGGTGGCAACCTTGGGTACGCCGTACGAAGTGGACACTCGTGGTGCCGTGCTTTTTGTGGAGGATATTGGGGAGGAGCCGTACCGTGTGGACCGTATGTTGACGCAGCTCCTACTGGCAGGGAAGTTGCAGCAGTGTGTGGCTCTCCTTGTTGGTCGTTTTCGAGCTCCGTGGGGGAATGGGCGGGTCCCTGGGAGCAGCATCCGATGGCAGCCTTCGGTGGCGGAGATTTTACGGGAACGCCTTTCTGGCCTACCGATCCCAATCCTTTCAGGACTTCCCATCGGACATTTGCGCAGCAAGCTCACGCTGCCATTGGGTGTGTGGGTGGAAGTCAATGCTTCTGCACGCACCATCCGCCTCCTTGAGTCGTCTGTTGCTGGTGAAGTTACATAAGCTAGGGGGATTCTATGCGGTGCTTGGATATCTGGGTCGCTTGGCTTGCTACGAGCATGCTTGCGTGGGCGCAAAGTTTCTCGGTCTACGCTATAGATCCTGGCAATTTCCCCAATCTGCGGGCAAATGTTGTAGCGCTGGATGTGACGGGACAACCCTTCCCCAACTTAAAAGCAGCGGATTTCCGCGTGGTGGACAACGGTGTAGTGGTTGATCCGACGGTAAGTCTTCGCTGTACCACGCTGACCGGAGATCCGGAGTTCAGCGCTGTTTTAGTGCTGGATCGCAGTGGTTCTATGAACGACACCGTTGATCCAGTAGCACACGAGACTCGGTGGGATTGGGTCAAGCATGCAGCCAAGACGTTTGTCAACATGGTCAACTTCGTGGGTAGAACAGCGATTGCGGTTGTTGCTTTTGATGCGGATGCAGAGCTCATTGTGCCTTTTACGAACCGACGGGCGGATTTGCTCACCGGCATTGACACCTTGAGGGCTCGTGGAGGAACACGGTACGACCCGGCTTTCCTCAAACCTGGTGCTGGTGCACTGCCCTTATTGCAGACGCGTCCTCCAGATATTCGTCGGTTTGTCATCTTCTTGACAGATGGGCAGCCGAATGTTCCGCCCAAGACAGATACCATCATTGCCCATGCCCGCATGACAGGGGCCATTGTTTATGCCATCACGGTGAGCATGCCGATGAATGCAGACCTGGACCGTATCGCCCGCAGTACGGGTGGGAAAGCCTTTACAGCGTATACGAAGCAAGAGCTGGAGGGCATTTATCGGCAGATTGCTCTGGAGGCGCAGAGTCGGCAGGTATGCGAGCTTTTGTGGGTTGCTCCCTATGGTTGCACGGAGCAGAGTCGGTATCGCAGATTGGAGGTCACGTTTCTGCGTGCCAATATGCAAGTTGCCACGGGGTATGTTGCGCCACCGCAGAGTGTGGCTCGGGTTCAGGCGCCGGATTTAGTCTACTTTGGCAATCCAGACCCAGGCTCCCGGGTGCAACAAGATATCATATTGCGTCCGCTTGTTGCCCCGTTGGATGTGCAGAGAGTTGAGGTACGTCCGCCACAGTACTATACAGTTGTGGCGACAGCGCCGGCTCTACCGGCGGTGATTCGGCCAGGCGAGGAGTTACGGGTGACGGTAGAGTTCCGTCAGGGAGCAGCGCGGGCATATCGGCAGGCAACGCTTTTGGTTGTGGCAGAGCCCTGCGAGCTCCAAGTGCCATTAGTAGGGGGGCCTGGTCGGGTGATTCTGCTCCGGCCTCATGGCGGCGACACTATCTCCGTCTGCGACACAGTGCGGATCCTCTGGGCAGGTGTTGAGCCAACGCAGCCTGTGGATTTGGCTTACAGCACGGATGAGGGGCGAACCTGGCGCTCCTTGGCAACCGGTGTGCGGGGGCTTTCCTACACTTGGGTGCCGCCAGCTCCGGGACGATATCGGATTCGGGTCTCTGCCCCAAGCCAGACCTTTTGGGCGTGGGCCTTTCCTGTGGGTGGTCGGGGAAATGATAGGGTTACCAGCGTTGCAGTCTCCCCGGATGGCTCGTGCGTGTATGTGGTCGGCTCGTTTGAAGACACCTTGCGGTGGGGAGGACAAACTCTGGTTAGCCGTGGCAGACGTGATGCCTTCGTTGCGCGCTTAGACCCTGAGGGGGCGCTGACATGGCTGTTTTCCATCGGTGGGACGCTCGATGATGAGGCAACAGGTGTCGTAGTGGATGCCAACTGCAATGCTTACGTCGTCGGTTGGTACGAAAGCCCCCAGTGTTACGTTGGGAGTACTCAGTTCCTCTCCTTAGGCAACGCTTTGGATACCACGAATGCCTTTTTGATTGCCTTTGATGGCTCTGCTTCTACGGCGGTCTACCGTTGGATGTACCGGATTGGAGGTACGTGGGACAATAGTGGGCGTGTCTTTGGTGACCGTGTTGCGCTGCGGAATGATACCATTTTCGTGGAGGGGCGCTTCCGACGGCACGCCCATTTTGGCGTTGCTCCTGGAGGTGGTGTGGTACGGTTGCAGAGCCCCAGCCCGAACTACTATTCCACTTACACTGGCTGGTATCGGACGACGAATCAAGTTTTGGGAGCCGTAATTGGTGCGCTCTCTCCGCGCCCGAACTATAGCTCCACGACGGCACGGGATGGTTACGGCAATCAGTACGAGGGAGGCGAATTCACTGGCTCCCGGAGCTTCGGGACACTCCGCATAACCAGCGTCGGTGGGATGGATGGCTTTATTAGCAAGCAGGCCTATGTTCCGGCCACTTCCGATACGAGTGATACGAGCTTTGTCGTTGCGGCCCCGCGGCTCCAGCTACCGGCAGCACTCGCCTTTATTGGGGCAACCCCGGTAGGGACGAGCGTTGATAGTTCGCTGGGGGCAATTTTGTGCAACGTGGGGAACTTTCCTGTCACGATTGTGCAAGCATCCTTCGGCGGGACCAATCCGGGCGATTTCGCTCTGGTCCAGGTCTTGGCTGGACGCGTGCTCAAAGCGGGCGAATGCGTGCCGGTAGAGGTACGGTTTACGCCACAGGCAGTTGGGCGTCGCGAGGCGACGCTGACAGTTGTTGGCGACTGTGGGGCACCAGCACAGCTGACCGTCTGGGGGGTGGGATACCCGCCGTGCGAGGCTACCGTGGCAGACGTACTCTTCCCCCGGACAGCGGTTGGCGTGACACGGCGGCAGCAGGTCTGCGTTCTGCGTAATGTTAGTGCTTCCCGGTCGATTGCAGGGACAGTGAGCCTGCAGGGTCCAGAGGCGGCTAGTTTTACTGTCACTCCGTTGGGGGGCTTTTCTTTGGGACCGGGTGAGTGCTTGACTGTGCAAGTAGATTTCCGCCCAACCCGTCCGGGGCTCCATCGGGCGTGGTTGGAATTTAATGTGGGGGCAGAATGCACCATTTTGCCGGCTCGGCTACAAGGTGAGGGAGCAGTAGCCACGCTCCGGATAGGGTCTGTAGATTGGGGACAGCGCCGGATTTTAACCATGACGCCGGCAACGGTGGATGTCCGCAACGAGGACAGTATCCCAGCCCGTATTGTGGACATTCGTTTGGCAGGACCGGATGCGGCTTCCTTTGGACTGCAGCCACCTGCACTGCCGCGGGACTTGCAGCCTTTGGAGGTGCTCTCCTTACCGGTGGAGTTCCATCCGCAACGGGAGGGAGCTCTATCCGCTCTGGTAGAGGTAGAAGCTGAAGGAGGTCCGGAAATTGTGACCGGAACGTTGCAAGGAGTAGGGATTCTGCCCAAGATTGGTACCGAAGGGTATCGGTTTGCTCCCACGGTGGTAGGGCAGCTATCCAGCGAGCGGGGATACGTTCGGATTTGGAATCGGGATACGCTGGCGCCGCTCCTGATTGCGGAGGTGCGCTATATTGACGGTCAAGCGGAGTTTCCGCCCGATGCAGCTGCTTTGGCAGCGGCACAGAATCGGGTTCTTGCCCCTGGGGAGGAACTGCGCATTCCTGTCTCCTTCCAACCGCAGGCAGCGGGACGCCGTATTGCTCATGTTCTCGTCCGCAGTGATGCTGCCCCAGGTCCCGATGTGGCTCCCCGGGTTGAGGACACCGTGGAGCTGATTGGGGACGGAATCCAAGTGAGCCTAACGCCCCCGGTGGTGGATTTCGGTACGCTGCTGTCGTGCCTGTGGCGGGATACGACAGTTACCCTTGTCAACGGCGCAGCGGAGATGCCACTGGGGGTGACAGCATACCGCGTCATCGGTGATCCTGCGGTTTTCGAAATCTCGCCGCAGCCACCTTTCACTGTACCTCCGGGAGGCTCGCAAACCTTATCGATTCGCTTCCGGCCTACGGGTGCCCTTCTCTTTACGGCGACGGTGCGGTTAGAGAATGACCAGGGTCTGCCAATCGAATTGCACCTGCGGGGTCAAGGGGAGGTGCGTCCGCTCACTATCGGGGATGGGAGGACGGTGGATCGGGTGTTGCCCGGTTCCGAGGTTGAGATTATACTCCCTATCCGGTTGAATCCGCAGATTTCCGAGGTTTCGGGAGAGGCGGTGGAACTCTGTCTGCGGGCGAAGTATCCGGCAGACTTCCTGGAGTTTCAGCGTGGGGAAGCTGTGGAGTCGCCTCCGGCATGGACGTGGACGGTGCAGCAGGTGGCTGTAGGGGAGATAGAGCTGCGGGGGAACGGTCGTAATTGGCCGAACATTCCGCCGATGAGCCTACGGTTGGTCTTCCGAGCATACTTGGCTCTTCCACCGGAACAGGAGCTTGTGGTATCGCTTTGCCCTGATGCAACGGCGCTCCCTCGGTGTATAGAGCCGAGATTCCAAAATCCGCGGGTGCGGCTCCGCGATGTATGCTTCCTCAACGGGCGCCAGGTTCGCCTGCTGGGCGCTGCGGGCATGGTGCAGCTTGACCCGAATCCAGTAGAACGCGGGATGCCGATCCGGGCAGCGGTGTGGCTTACGGAACCAGCACTTGTGGAGATGGAGCTGTTCAGCGCGATGGGTGAACGTGTCTTCCACATGCATCGTGACCGGCTGCCTGCGGGATCGCACGAGTTCTGGATTCCGACGTGGAATCTCGGTGCAGGTTCCTACTTCTATCGGCTTCGGGTCGGTGCAACCGTAGAGGTGGGTTCTTTCGTCCTTTTGCCTTGATCGTGTTTGAGGTTCTATTTCCGCCATGCATTGGGTGCTTTTCTTTAGCATCATTGCACTCCTGCAAGCCGGGGTGGATGCTTACGTTCTGCTGCACTGGATGCGCTGGGTGCGTCGGCGTGGGTGGTCGCGCTGGCTCTATCGGGTGGCGTGGGGGATTGGTGCTGGAATGTTTGTCCTCTCGCTGGTCTTCTGGATAGAGCGCCGTTTGGGTGAGCCAGGGTTGACGGGGCTGACGAGTATACTCTATGCTGGGCTTACGCTGTGGTACTTCCCGAAGCTGCTGCTTTTGCCAGTGCTTCTACTCCGTGATATAGGGACAGCCGTGTGTCGGTGGTGGAGACGACGGTCCCCTAAGTCCTTGCCTATTCCCGACGTACAGCGTCGTCGGGTTCTGACGGCGATGGGAATGGGTATGATGACCCTGCCGTTCGTTGCTGTTAGTGAGGGTATGGCACGGACGACGTATCGCCCACGGTTGTTTACGGTGAATATCCCCATCGCTGGGCTGCCGGCCGAGCTGGAGGGGCTGCGGATTGTCCATCTGTCGGACTTGCATGCAGGCTCTTTTGCTTCGGACGGTATCTTTTGGCAGACGGTGGAGGAGGTAGAGCGGATACGACCGGACGTCATCGTGGTGACGGGGGACTTTGTTAACTTCCATCCCGATGAGCTTCGTATAGCCGAGGCTGCACTCCGGCGCCTATCGGCTCCCCTTGGGGTATATGGATGCCTAGGGAACCACGACCATTACATGAGTTCGGAGCAGCACCGGGCTCTCCGCCATCGGCTGGAGCGCGTGGGCATTGATGTACTGGTCAATGAAAACCGGGTGCTGTTCCATCGTGGTACACGGCTGCAATTGGCGGGTACGGATAATACTGGCGCAGGACAGCGGTTTGCCGATTTGGAGCGGGCGTTAACGGGCTTGGAGCCTACAGGGCTTACGATACTTCTGTTTCACGATCCGCGATTCTGGGAGTGGGAGGTAGAAGGCAAGGCGCCGGTGACGCTTGGTTTATGTGGTCATACGCATGGGGGGCAGATTGGACTCCGTTTCGCTGGGCAGGAGTGGAGTGTTGCTCAGTTGGTCTATCGCTATTGGGCGGGTATTTACCGAACGGGTTCGCAGTGGCTCTATGTGAACCGGGGATTGGGCTTTGTAGGACCGGCGGTGCGCATGGGGATTCCGCCGGAGATTGCTCTTCTGGTATTGCAGCGGGCATGAGGGACGGAGCTCTTTCGTCTGCGGCTGCTGAGCCGCTGCGGGAGAATTTTCCATTGGGTTGCGTGCTGTCGCAAGGAGTCATGGGTGTGCATGGGGCTGCAAAGGGTGAGGATAGAGGATAGGAGACTGGTGTTGGACACCGTATGGGTACGATGGATTCAGATATAGCCCGGTACTGCAGAAGGCATGGTGGGGGTGGAGGGCGGAAAGCCTTGTGCGAGGGAGGCAGTATCAGTGCAGGGTGCAGCGGAGCGAAGCAGCTCTTCGGGCGGAAGGATGAGGCAAGCAGCGGATAGGGGGATGAGTCAGCAGGAGCTTTTCCAGGCAGCGCTAACGGAGTTAGAATTTGCGAAGGTCTTGCAGCATATTGCTGCACTCTGCCTGTCGGAATTGGGGCGGGAGCAAATACTGGCGCTTCGGCCAAGGGAGGACGTCCAGTGGTTGCGGGAGGAGCATGGAACGCTGGAGGAGATGGTGCGTCTTGTGCGGCAGGGAGTGCCGTTTCCGTGGTCGCCCGTTCCGGATGTGCGGCGTCATTTGCAGAAGGCGATGATTGAGAACGCCCTTCTGCTCCCGACGGAGCTGGTAGATGTCCGTGAGCTGCTGCAGCTTTCTCGGAGTGTCCGCCAAGAACTTATCCGCTTGCAAGAGTTCCCTCGCTTGAAGGCAATCGGGGAGCAGCTCTACCAGAATCGGCTTCTGGAGCGGCATATTAATGATACAGTGGACGAGACCGGTGGCGTCCGCGACACGGCTTCCCGGGAGCTGGCGCGCATCCGCTCGGAGATGCGAACGGTGGCGGCGCGCTTGCGGACCCGTCTCCGCCATATCCTGCGTCGCTTCGTAGAGGATGAGCTTGCTATGGATGAGTTCATCACCCAGCGGGAAGGACGCTTTGTCATCCCGATCCGGGTGGAGCATAAGCACCATGTCCCTGGTATCATCCATGGTGTATCGCAGACGGGAGCGACGGTTTTTCTGGAGCCGGCGGAGATTTTTGAACTGAACAACGAGCTGGCACTCCTTGCCGATGCTGAGCGACGGGAAATCGAGCGTATCCTGCGCGTCATTACGGCAGAGATTGGTTCTTGTGCGCACGAGGCGCTGCGCTCGCTGGAATTGCTGGCGTACGTGGACAGCCTCTATGCTCGTGCTCGGTATGCGCTCCTCTACGGGGGGGAGAAGCCAGTGATTGCGGATGAGGAAGACATCGTGCTTCACAATATTGTCCACCCTCTTTTGGCAGCATCCCGGGGGCGTCCTGCCGTTGTTCCGCTATCCATTGAGTTTCGGGAGCCTGTCCGCGGCCACCTCATCTCAGGGCCGAATGCAGGGGGAAAAACAGTGGCATTGAAGAGCATAGGGCTCAATTTACTGCTGGCGCTGAGCGGGATTTTCCCCTTGGGAAGCTGTCGGACACCCGTTGTTCGGATCGTGACCGCCATTGGGGATCAGCAGTCCATAGAACACAATTTGAGCACGTTTAGCTGGCAGATTGTACGGATTCGTGAGATTCTGGCGCATGGAAGTCCAAATACGCTGGTCTTGATTGACGAAATCTGTGCCGGTACAGACCCTACCGAAGGAGCTGCTTTGGCAGCGGCAATCCTGGAGGAGCTCCTCCGGCAAGGCATGCGTTTCGTGGTGACAACACACCAGTCTTCACTGAAAGCTTTTGCATTGCACCGACAGGGGATACAGAATGATTCGTTGGAGTTTGACCACCAGAGGTTACAACCGACGTACCGCTTTTTGCCAGGGGTTCCCGGGAATAGCTATGCTTTTGTTATTGCTGCCAACTTCGGGCTACCGGAGGGGGTGATTAAGCAAGCGCATCAATTTCTGGGTAGCCGGCACCGGGAATTGGAGGAAAGTATTGCCGTGGTGCAGCGGTTGCAACAGCATTGGCAGCAATTGCAAGAGGAGGCTCGTCAGCAGGCTGAGCATGCTCAGCAACTCCGTCAGCAGTACGAGGAGCAGCTTCGCCAATTGCAAAGGCGTCGGTCGGAACTGCTTGCCCAAACTCGCCAGGAACTTCACCAGATACTGCTCCAGGCACGGAGCGTGATTGAAAATACCCTTCGGGAAATCCGCAAGCAGCAACGTCCGGTAACCGAAATCCGCCGTGAGTTCGCACAGCAGCAGGAGGAATTGACACAGCTTCTCCAGCAGATGGAGAGCGCAAATGCAGTAGAGGAGCCTAAGGGGACAGCTTCTATTGCCGCTGGGATGTGGGTAACCGTAGAGGGAACGCGCTCGGTCGGGCTTGTTGTGGGCGTGGATGAGGAGCATCGGACGGCGCTGGTGGAGTTCAACGGATTAAAGCTTCGGGTCCATATGGATAAACTGCAACCAGCAGAGCCGCCCTCGGAGGCACCCCCCCGCCAAACCGTGGGAGCTGCCTTATGGACGTCCCAGACAAGCTTGGATCTGCGTGGTATGCGAGTTGCTGAAGCCCTGCGGGCGGTGGATCAGTTTCTATCGAACGCTCTCCAGGGGAATGCCGTATCCGTGCGGATTATCCACGGGAAGGGAACGGGCGCGCTGCGGCAAGCGCTGCACCAATTCTTAGCGACCCATCCAGCGGTAGCGGAGTTTCGCCTTGCTGAGCTCAGTGAGGGCGGTGCCGGTGTGACTATTGTCATGCTCCGCTGATGCTCCCGCTGCGGGTGGTTTTTCTTTGGCATTACCATCAGCCGGATTATCGCTGGGAAGGGCAGGCATTGTTACCATGGGTACGGCTACGGGCGGTCAAAGATTACGCACTTCTTTTCCGCCTCTTCGGTGAATTGAGGCACTTACGGAGCGTGCTGAATGTGGTACCTTCGCTGTTGGTCCAGTTGACCGAGTACGCCACGGCAGGGTTGACGGATTTGGCGGAGCAAATCAGCGAGCATGCTCTAAGTGCTCCTGGAGAGGCAGAGCGGCAGTATTGGAGTATGCTTGAGCCGCCTCGTCCCCTGCGGGAGCGCTTTCCCGTAATGGCGCATCTGTGGGAGCGGTTCTGTAGCGGTCCGGTGGATGCTTCTACTTGGCGCGATGTGCTGTTGTGGACTCAGTTGGTGTGGGCATTTCCTCATCGTAAGCGCTTTTCCCTGCTTGGCCAATGGTTCCATCGGGAGGGAGGATTCCACAGTGAGGAGCTCAAGCTCTTGCTCCAGCTTCATCGTCTGCTCCTGCGGGAAGCCCTTCAGGCGCTAAGCAAGGTAGTCCACCGAGACGGCATTGAGCTGAGCTGTTCGCCGTGGTATCATCCCGTGCTTCCGCTTGTGTGCGACACTGGGAGCGCTGCGGAGAGCGATCCTGGACTTGCGCTCCCGGAACCGGCATTCCGCTATCCTCATGATGCCTGGCTCCAATGCGTGCGGGCACGGCAGTACTGTGCAGAGCTGCTGGGCGTGATTCCGGAAGGGATGTGGGCGCCTGAGGGAGCGGTGAGCGCAGAAGCGCTATCCCAGATGGCTGCAGCGGGTGTTCGCTGGACTGCAACGGACGAGGCACAGCTATTCCGCTCTATGCCTTCGGCACCCGAACTGCAGAAGTATCTTCCGCATCGCTTCTTCACGCCAAACGGGGAGATTGTGCTTTTCTTTCGCGATCGTCAGCTCTCTGACGCACTCGGGTTCCAGTATGGGGGCTGGGAACCGGAACGGGCGGTTCAGGATTTCTGCCAGCGCTTGCTTGCTATTCGGCAGGAGCTCATACGGCATTATGGGGAGTCTATTCTCCGACACGCTGCAGTCTTGATTGCCTTGGATGGGGAAAACTGCTGGGATAGCTATTCGGACAACGGAGTCGGTTTCCTCCGCAGCCTGGATGAGTACTTGCAGACGGAGGAGCGTCTGGTGACGACAACATGTCGGGAAGTCATCGCCGGCGCAGTAGGGACGCTGCCTGGGTTATCCGTGTTGCGGCCAGGGTCATGGGTGGGGGGGGCGTTGCGGACATGGATTGGGACCGCAGCCCATAACGCTGCGTGGGAGGAATTGTCCCGAGTTCGCCAGCAATTGGAGCGGCTCCGGTCGCTCCTTCCCCCGATGCGGTGGAGAGAAGCCTTGGAACATCTGCTGGCTGCTGAAGGTTCGGACTGGTTCTGGTGGTGGAGTCCGGAGCACGGTACACCAGCTGCCCCTGTATTTGAGCGACTCTTCCAGCTCCATCTACAGCGGTCTCGGGAGCTCATGGAGGGGAGGGAAGGCGTTCTGTATTTGCCGCGAACACCGTAATTTTGCACTGCCAGTAGTGATCGCGGGGTGGAGCAATTGGTAGCTCGCCAGGCTCATAACCTGGAGGTTGCAGGTTCAAGTCCTGCCCCCGCTACGAAGGCAAAAGGTGGCGCGCAGAAGCCGCCACCTTTCTTTTTGTCTGACCTCGAGGAGTAAGGGGTGGAGACACTCAAAACGATTGCAGCAATAGCACTTTCACTGTTTCTTGCCTATGGGGTTATCAAGGTGGTGGGGTGGATGTTGGGCTTCGCTATCAGTTTCGTGCTCAACTTGGCTTTCCTCATTCTTTTGGGTGCGGTTGCGGTGCCCATTTACCTCGTCATCCGCAAGAAGGTCTTCTGAGCCGGCATGGGGAAGCAGGTGTTTGGGTATAGTGCAGTTTGCCTGCTCTGCTGGGTGGGGATAGCGGAAGCGCAAGGGCAGAGGGCGGATTCACTGACGGTGGAGGTGGCGCGGCGCTTTGCGCACGAGCTAATGGAGCTCAACGCTATCCCTTTCATGCAGCCGTTGGTGGTGACGATCAACGCTGTCTCTAATGCTCGCTTCTTCCATTCCGCTTCTATCCCACGCCGGGTTGAGCACCCCTATCTGCGATTTGGATTCCATTCCATGTTCGGCTTCATTCGGGGGCATCAGCGGACGTATGTACCGCGGGCTCCGACGGATAGCGTACTGCGGATTGAGCCGTATGCGGAAGTGCAGCTCGTGGGGGGACAGCCAACACTGGTGATACGGGATACGGCAGGGCTGATTGCCAGTATCCTGCGCTACCTGTTTTACGAAGGTATCCGCAGCGATAGTATACATCTTCCTGAACGGGCTGCCACCGTGTTTGGATATCTGCCGACGGCGATAGAGCTGCCGCGCGACTACTTTATTCGCCGCAT
>Ga0209289_100034_pt1 | contig 91599 bp, 100 predicted proteins | sample GXS110809BmetaG_FD_184121 | JGI IMG/M metagenome (GOLD analysis project Ga0209289, IMG submission 184121) | Hot spring microbial communities from Gongxiaoshe hot spring, China to study Microbial Dark Matter (Phase II) - GXS 110809B (SPAdes)... ... | reverse complement strand
AGCAATGGGATACCAGGTGTGACCCAGACATCGTCTCTGTCGACCTTTTCAAGCTCCTCGATACCTATGTTGAACCTGAATCTTCTAACCCCGTTTTCGACGGACTCGATTACTCCCCAGAAGTTCTTTCCCGCAGCCTTCTTCATCCGTGTCCCCAGAAAAAGCGCCGCCAGCTTTCTCAAACCCTTCTCACCGTCGAAGCCTGAGAAAATTTTTTCACCACGTAAGAGCCTATAGCTGTTGAAAGCCGCGAAGAACAGCGGGAGGCTAAGTGAGAATATCATGCCGTTTGTGAGAACCGTCAACGCGGTTACTCCATGAAGCTGAAGACCGGTGTATGAAAAGGGCTGAACCAGGGCTATGGTGACAAGAGCCTTGGCGTCAGCACCTCCATACAAACCCGCGTAGTAGAGAGCGAATCCTACACCGGCGGAGACAAGAACAGCAGCCCCATATCTCGCCAGATAATCAAGCCCAAGAACATAAACTGTGTATATGTTGAGCAAGAGACCGAGTATAGATGGGAATATCCAGACGATGTCATCGACCTCTCTTTTCCTGATGTCAAGATAAGAGGAGTAGAGTAGTGTGAGAGAGACTATCGCTGTCGACCACGGCTCCATCTTGCTTAGGGCCAGATGCCGAGGTAATTTATTGCTTCCGCTACCCTGTCCACCGCAAATATTAATGCTCCCAGTCGAAGCGGTGTCTCATATTTTTTGGAAGTGTTCATCACGTCGTGGAACCCTTTCACCATCTTCGCCTCTAGTTTTGCATGCACCTCCTCAAGCGTCCATGTTTCTCTTTTTAGGTTCTGCACCCACTCGAGGTAGCTGACAGTCACGCCGCCGGCGTTGGACAAGATGTCGGGGATCACCGGTATTTTTCTCTCGAACAAAATCTTGTCAGCCTCAGATGTTGTTGGGCCGTTGGCGCCTTCGACAATCAGCTTCGCCTCAACCTTTTCAGCTATCTCTTTTGTTATACTGTTTTCGAGAGCCGCGGGGATTAGGATGTCGCAGGGTGTTGTGAGGAGCTCCTCATTTGTGAGGGGTTTTGAGCCTGGGAAGTTGATGACTGAGCCTGTTTTCTGCTTGTGTTCCAAAATCTTGTCGGGATGGGCGCCGTCTGCCACGTAGATTCCTCCCTTCGAGTCGCTTACCGCGACTATTTTTGCGCCATATTCTTCATGGAGGATTTTGGCAGCGTTGTATCCCACGTTGCCGTATCCCTGTATGACGACCCTCGCATCTTTGAGTGGTTTGTTGATTGTCTTGAAGTATTCTCTAATGATATATACGGCTCCCCTCGATGTTGCATCATGTCTGCCGAGGCTTCCATATAGACTGATTGGCTTCCCCGTCGCAACCTCCGGCGTGAAAACACCTCTCATCATGCTGTAGGTATCCACCATCCAAGCCATGGTCTGGGCGTCGGTGTAGACATCGGGCCCGGGAATGTCGAGATAAGGCCCAATAATTTCGTATATCATCGCAGTATATCGTCTAGTGATTTTTTCCAGCTCATTTTTAGAGAGGTTCTTGGGGTCGCATGCAACACCGCCCTTAGCCCCGCCGTAGGGCAGGTCTGTGACGGCGCATTTGAAAGTCATCAACATCGCTAGGGCTGTAACCTCTTCAACATCGACCGAGGGATAATATCGTATGCCGCCTTTGTAGGGACCTCTTGCGTTGTTATGCTGCACACGAATCCCTGTGAAAACCCTCAAAGACCCGTCATCCATCTTCACCGGCACAGAAACAACCACCACCCTCTTAGGCTTCTTCAAGACATCATGAATACCTGAGTCGAGGTTCAGATAATCCGCAGCATTCTTAAGCATGTACAACACGTTGTTTAAAAAAGCCTCACCACCGCTCATATCAACACAAATTAGGTAAATCCGTTATATAGTGTTTCCATTGAGGGCATGAATTAATATAAGTCCACCCAATCTTTGAGACATGGAGATAAAGTCGGTCGGCGGCAGAAAATTTCTTGTTCTTAGCTGGAGAGATGTGGAACTTGGAGCAGATGCGTTGGCTGAGAAGATCGTGGACGGGCGATGTTCTGTCGACACCATTATCGGGGTTTTGAGAGGCGGCATGATTGTGGCCGATTTTTTGTCGGACATTCTTGATGTGAGGGAGGTGTATGTAATAGGCTGCAGGTCATACACGGGAACCGTGTCAACAGAGTTAAAGATTTACCACGACCTTGCGCTTGACAGGCTTGATGGCAGGAACGTTCTATTGGTGGATGACGTGGCCGACACAGGCTCAACTCTCGACGCCGCGGTGGAGAAAATCCTCAAACCACGTAACCCAGAGAGAGTTACAACAGCCACCCTCTTGAAAAAACCATGGAGCAGATACACACCAGACTACTACGTTGAAGAGACCGATGCCTGGATTGTTTTTCCATGGGAGAGGGTCGAAGCTGTAAAAACCGTGGGAAAAATTTTTGTCGAGAACATGGGTTTCGATGTGGCGGTAGATGAACTGGCCACGCTCTCCCGACTAGCTAGAGAAAAAGTTCTTTCTGTAATCAAGCCTTTGCAACGGACTTAATAGATAGAGTCTTTCTCACATCGACGGGACATGCCCCAGAAAGTTTACGCCGAGGTCTATGGATGCTCGGCCAACCAAGCCGACGGTGAAATAGCTCTCGGACTTTTGCAGAGACAGGGGTATAGCTTGGTGGAGCGTCCCAATGAAGCCGACTATGTTGTTCTCGTGACCTGCGCAGTCAAGAAACCCACCGCAGACCGGATGATTCACCGGATTAAGAAATTCTCCAGCCTCGGTCCACGACTGATAGTGGCCGGCTGCATGGCAACCGGAGAAGCTGAAAGGGTTAGACAGGTGGCGCCGAAGGCTGTGTTGCTACCGCCACGCAGCATTACACAGGTGTCTGCGGCGATAGAGGGCCGTGGTTTCGATGGTGCGGGCGTGAAGCTGGGGTTGCCGAGGGTGAGGAAGAACCCGGTTGTAGCTATTATTCCGGTTTCGGAGGGATGTAGGTGGAGCCGCTGCAGCTTCTGCATAGTTCCCCGCTCAAGGCCCGGCTATGAAAGCTATCCTGTCCGCGCGGTTGTGGATGAGGTGCGGAAAGCCGTCGACGAGGGATGTCGGGAGGTGTGGCTGACAAGCCAAGACATGGGTAGCTATGGTCTGGAGTCGGGGCGTAATCTTTTACCCGAGCTAATCGAGGCCGTCAACTCTGTTGAAGGAAAGTTTTACACACGTGTCGGCATGATGAACCCCATCTACCTCAAACCCATACTCGAAAAACTCGTCAAAGCATACAGAGGCGAGAAGATCTACAAGTTTATCCACGTACCTGTCCAGTCAGGCTCCGACAAGGTGTTGAAAGACATGAACAGGGGCCATAGCGTCCAACACTTTTACCAGGTTGTTGAGGCTTTCAGGAGATGGTTCCCAAGCATAACGGTCTCCACCGACTTGATAATAGGATACCCCACCGAGACCGATGAAGATTTTGAACAGACCCTTAGGCTTGTTGAAAAAACCCGACCAGCGGTCGTGAACGTTTCGAGATATTTTCCACGGCCTGGAACACCGGGGGAAGGTCTCAAACCACTTCCACCCAACCTCGTGTCCCGCCGAGTATCAGAGCTTAACGACCTACTGGCCAGAATCCAGCTTGAAAGCAACGAGCACTGGCTCGGATGGGTTGGAGAAGTATTGATCGACGAAGTCGGCAGGAGAGGAAAGATGGTTGGCAGAAACTTTGCCTACCGCCCCATTGTCCTGGATGCTCCGCGTGAGTCTTTGGGCAAGTTTGTTGAGGCCGAGGTCGTTGATGTAGAGAAAAATTATCTACTGGGCAGAGTTTTATCCGGATGTTGACTCAGGTAACGGCCCTTCTTCGACTGTGACAATTCCCTGCATCCATGGATGAGGTGTGCAGTGATAGGGATATATGCCTGCTCTGCCGAAAGTGAAGACCCAAGTCTCTTTTGGACCAAATAATCCCGAGTCGAAAAGCCCTTGGTCAGAGGTAACAGTGTGTGCTACGTTCACCTGCTCACCGTTTACCCATATGACAGTGCTGTTGTAGCCGGCCAAAACCTTCACATTCGCCGGTGAATATGTCTCTGTCGCAGTTGGGTCGAAGGAGCCCGGCAATATTACTATTGTTACGTTGAACGGCGTGGGGCCTGTCAAGCCAATTTCTTCAATCTTCATGAAGGGACCTATTTGTAGTGCCGCCGAAACCAGAACGAAGGAGACAAGGCCTATGCCTAGGAAGCTTAGAGCGTAGACTTTTCCTCCCGTCAAGACAGGTAAGCCGCCTCGGAACAAGCCGATGGGCAGCATTACAATCCCTAGAGCAAGCAGGAATCCTGAAAACTCCGCGAGAGGCCTCATAGTCTCGCTTATCCCCATAGACGGTATGAAAATCCCCGCAACCCCCATGATTATGAAGAGTATGGCAACAGCGAGGATTGTCTCGTCCATGTCAAGAGAAATGGTTTGGCGATTTTTAAGTTATAATCTGTTTCAAAGCGATTGGAGGGAGTATAATAACGGGATGTATTTAGGGATGTTGAGCGGTGTTGATGGCTGCGGTGTTGGGTGGCACGGGTGACTTGGGGTTTGGGCTGGCTGCACGTCTTGCCAAAGCCGGTGTAGATGTTGTTATCGGTTCTCGAAAGCTTGAACGTGCTGTTGAGGCTGCGGAGAAAATAAGGACACTAGTGGGTAGAGACAATGTGCATGGCGCTGTCAACAGAGATGCTGCGAAAGACGTCGAGGTTATTTTCTTCAGCGTGCCTTATGAAGGCCTCGTGGAAATAGCTAGAGAAGTGGCGCCGTTTCTCCAGCAATCGACGGTGGGCGTCTCCTGCGTAGTGCCTTTTGTCGAGGATGTGTGTGCGGCGGAGATGCTTGCCGAGAACCTGCAGCCGGGTGCCAAGGTAGTCTCAGCGCTTCATACAGTAAGCGCATCCCTACTCTCCGACATATCCAAACCAGTCAACTCCGACACCTTCATTTTCGGAGACGACCGAGACGCCAAGAAGAAGGTAGCCAACCTATTAAAACTCGTCGAGGGCCTCCGGCCCGTGGACGGCGGTCCATTGAAAAACTCGCGATACGGAGAGCTTTTTACGAGATTTCTAGTCGGAGTAAATAAGCGGTACGGTGTTTCGTGGGCGGGCCTACGTGTAACTTGGCTTGATGACGAGGTGGTGGCGAAGAGATGGGAGCTGTGAAAGTTTCGCCTCATATCTTCAGGGCCTATGACATCCGCGGAGTCTACGGTGTTGACCTGGATGAGAGTCTCGCTTACAGCGTTGGCCGGGCTTTCGGCAAAATTGTTACTGGGAAGGTTGTGGTCGGTCGGGATGTTAGGAGAAGCGGTGAATCACTTGTCAAAGCACTGTGTGACGGATTGACTGATGCAGGCCATGATGTGTTAAACCTCGGAGTCTGCACGACTCCCGCATGCTATTTCGGAGGCAGGTTCTACAGAGCAGGAGGAGGAGTCATGGTAACAGCCAGCCATAACCCTCCAGAGTGGAACGGCTTCAAAATGTTTCTCGGAAACGGTGAAACAGTTTCCCAAGGAGCTGGCATGGAAAAAGTAAGGGACATGATTATCGACGGCGACTTGGGCTCGCCTGCGAAAGAAAAAGGCTTTGTCGAGAAAGTGGATTTTCAGAGTGTCTACATCCAGCACATCGTCTCAAGTTTCTACCCAATGAATGGATTGAGGATGGCTGCGGATTTCAGCGACGGCTCCGCATCCCTATGTTTTCCACAAATCTGCGAAAAACTTGGGATAACTTTGAAGCAGCTGAACAACAACCCCGACGGCTACTTTAGAGGACACATGCCTGAACCAACCGAGGAAAACATAGCCGAGCTTAAAAAAGCCGTGATAGATGAAAAACTGGATTTCGGTGTGGCCTTCGACGGTGACGCGGACAGAGCCGTCTTTGTCGACGATAGAGGCAGAGTTCTCCAAGGCGACATAGCAATGGCAGTGCTTTTGAAAACCCTCGACAAAAAAGGCATAATAGTCTATGACGTAAACTCCTCAACTGCGTTGAAGGAGATGGCTGAAAAACTTGGCTTCACACCCATGGAGTGGAAAGTGGGCCGAGCCTTCCTGCACAGAAAAGTTAGGGAGCTCGGAGCAGTCATGGGAGGCGAAAAAAGCAACCACCTCTACTTCGGCGAACTGGAAGGAGACGATGACGCAATATACGCAGCCCTTAAGATGGCTACACTGCTTCACCGAACAAAAACACCTTTGTCAAAACATGTCGACGAAATACCGAAATACCCTACAACACCCATACTTGTCTACGAATGCCCCGACGAGAAAAAGTTCGCAGTTATAGAAAAAATTTCCGAACGGCTTTCAAAGCTTGGTTTCAAGACCAATAACTTGGACGGGGTCAAGGCATACGTCGAGAACGGCTGGATACTCATCAGGGCGTCTAACACGATGCCGCAGATAAAAATGTCCATCGAGGCAAAAAATGCTGAGTCACTTGAAATGCTTAGGCAGCTCGGTGAAAAGCTGATTACAGAGGCCATGGAGACGATGTGATAAGGATTTGGAGAACTGGCTCGAAACAATCGCGGTCACCTATGGACCGTTAGGCGTTTTCGCGGTCTCACTGCTGGGAAGCATACTCCCCTTCGTACCCGTCCCCTACCTCATCGTGGTGGTTCTGCTCAGTGACACAGTGAATCCTTTCATCCTCGGTTTCGCAGCCGGCATAGGCGGGTCAATCGGCAAAATAACTTCATACATCATCGGAAGGCTTGGATATCGTTTACTCAGCGCCGAGAAAAAGAAAAGCATGGACACCCTTAGAGAGGTCATCGGCAAATACGGAGACATCGGCGTCTTCATCTTCGCATTAACACCTCTGCCTGACGACGTCTACATCATACCCGCTGGAATGGTTAAGCTGAGTTTCTGGAGATTTCTCCTAGCCAACACCGCGGGTAAAATCTTATTGGCCATCCTAGTCGCCCTCCTCGGCAGAACCTACTTCGAATACACAAAACTTCTTCTGGGAGATGTCAGCTGGCTTTCAACAGTCTTGGCTACATTGGCCATGATTATTATAACCGTGATACTGCTAAGGACTGATTGGGAAAAACTCCTTAAAACCCTAAAAGAAAGCGGCTGGAGAGGCATTCTCCGAAACTACAGACCCTGGAAAAAAGAATAAAACGCAGGAAAATCTCGTAGCCGGCTTATAGTATGAAAAGGATTTAAGCATCTAACAACCACAATATTACAGAATGGTTTGAAACAAATGGGGACTGTAATTGCGGCTGCATCAATCGTTGGGATAGTGTTCGCACTCTGGTTCGCAGCCGCATCCTTCTTATTCCCTATCCTGATGCGAACGTTTCCAATGAATTTATCCCTGGCCTTCGTGGTAGGTGGACTGCTCCTGTCGGCGATTTACACCTTCATACATTATCGGCTGCTCGATGTAGTGTATTGGCCAATCATGATAGTCGCGGCTGTTCTCGGATTCTTCGCCGCATATATTTTACAAACTTTGGTGGGCATTTTCTGGGCTCTAGAACTCTGGGTAATCGGTGCTGTTCCTTTCGTTGCACCACCGATTGCAATCAGTTTGTTGACAACTCTTCGCAGAAGGAAAGTTGCTGAAACGGTTGAGCAGGTTGAGGTAGTGCCTGTCCAGGAAACCATCGTCCCACAAGTCCCCGCAAATACCTCAGCAAGTCCTGAGCCCTCTGCCGCGCCCCAACCATCTCCTAGTCAAGAGCCTGCAAGTGCCCTGACTTACTTGACGGTCGAACCCGTGTCAGGTGGCGCAACCCCTAGCCAATACACTTACTCGGAGCAGGAAATAACTTACACTTCGAAACAAATTGATAGCGAAGACCTCGAAGATTTTATCCTAGACTTTGTCGACCAGAAAAAAATAACCGAAATAACCCCGCTCCAATCAGCTACAGCGGACGGTGGATTCTACCCAGTGTTACAGGATGAAATAGACGTCGACACGACGAGGTTGACAATGATTCTCAAGAGGCTTGCGGAAAAAGGCATTATCAAAATAGGGGGTATTGGTTTCAAGAGAATTGCGTGCCCCCAATGTTTTAGCTGCGATGTCATGTTTAACATTAGCTGTAAATCATGTAAATCGCCTAACATAAGCCGGCAAAGAATACTGCAGCATGAGTCATGCGGCTTTCTTGGGCCTGAGGAAAGGTTTCTCGAAGGAACGCGGTACATGTGTCCACGCTGCGGGTCTGAGGTTACAATAGCTCACGAGGGAATGGAATCCGGGGTGTCTCATGATGTAGCCAAGGTACACTCAAGCCTGTTCATGTGTTATCAGTGTAACGAGGTCAACAACGAGCCATACGTGACATTCAAATGCGTCACATGCGGAACACAGTTTGACTATAATGCTCTCGAGCTGAAAACCTTCTACAAATACGTAGTGAACGTGGACAAGTTATCAAAAACACTGGAATCCAATAAACCAATCAAGTTAATAGCAGATAAGATAAGGTCTTTCGGCTTCGCTGTAGAAAGGAATGCCAAAATCGTGGGAGCTTCAAACCTGCCCCACCGTGTAGACCTAATGTTTAGAAGGAATGATCAGACAAAAGTTCTGCTCATCTTCCTTAAGACCGATAGAAAAGAAGAACAGGTGAACAACATCATGAAAATCATGACCATAAAGCTCGATGTTCTCGATGCCGACTTGTTCTTGCTGAGCTATTTCCCGCTTCACGAGGAGGCGAAAAGACTTGTAGAGATGTTTAATATTTACTACCTGGACTCGATTTTGTCCAGAGACCCAGAACAAGTCGCGTTGACGCTGTTTTCAAACTCTAGAAAAATTAGTGGTGAGACGAGAAGTGGCTAAGCAGAAAGAGAAGAAAATTGTTTCACAGTGGTCAGGGATAATCCGTTCCCCGCCAAAACCCGAGTACGTTGTACTCGACAGCTATTATGTAAAGGAGGGAATCGGACAAGTTGTGATAGCAGCCCCACCGGGAGCTGTTGCGGAGCCTATCTACCATGTGGTTGAGGAGCCGCTGACACCTAATGAAGAAGTTGCTCTCGAGAAGGTCAAAGAGATTTTAACCAAAGAGCTGGATCCGCCAAAGCTTGGGGAAGAAGAGGAGGTTAGAAGAGCAGTAATCGATACAACGAAGAAGATAATGAAGAAGTATGTCGCGGGGCTGGGGTTAGGCTCGATTGATGAGAAAACAGAGGCAAAGTTCCTGTATTATGTTGAGAGAGACATGATGGGGTTCGGGCCCCTTAACATCGTGATGGAGGATTATCGTGTCGAGGATATCTCCTGCGACGGTGTCGGAGTTCCAATATATGTTTGGCACAGAGACTTTGAGTCTCTTCCCACAAACATCATTTTCGTTGATAGAGAGGCTCTGGACAACTTCATAATTCATCTTGCGCACAAAGCTGGAAAACATGTCTCATCAGCTTTCCCAATAGTTGACGCCATGATTTTTGGAAAGCACCGGCTTGCGGCGACGTTCCGTGAGGAGATATCGCCGCGGGGCAGCACCTTTACGATACGTAAATTCAGAGAAAGGCCCTTCAGCATTACTGAGCTGCTGGTCTCAAATGTTCTAAACAGCGAGATGGGAGCATATTTCTGGTTACTGCTTGAGCATAAAGCCAGCATAATGATTATAGGCGCTACTGGCAGCGGTAAAACCACGCTACTAAACGCGTTGACCACGTTCATAAGACCTCGGATGAAGATAGTTACTTGTGAGGAGACTGCCGAGATAAATATTCCGAGGGAGAACTGGGTTAGGTTTGTTACGCGTGAAAGTTATGGTCTAGGGTCCTCTGAAAGAGGTCAGGTCTCTCTTTTTGATCTCGTTAGGACGAGTTTGCGTTACAGGCCGGATTACCTGATTGTTGGAGAGGTTAGGGGCGAGGAGACGTTTGTTTTGTTTCAGGCTATTGCGACGGGTCACGGCGGGCTTTCAACTGTTCACGCCGAGAACATAGACTCAGCCGTTAAACGATTTATGAGCCCACCCATGAACATACCTGAGACACATATTTCTCTGCTTGATGCGATGGCTTTTATTGAGCGTGTTCAGCTCTCTGGTAAGGGTGTTTCCTTTGGCAGGAGATGCAGATACATCTGGGAGCTTGAAGACGCGTTCCATTACAGAACAATAGCCACATGGGACCCTGCAACAGACACTTTTAGAGTCAATTTCGCCAACAGTCTACAGCTTGACAACATATCTCTTCAGACAGGGCTGTCGAGAGACCAGCTAATTGTTGAGCTATGGAGACGCAAGGAGATTCTTGAGTGGATGAAGCAGAACAAGGTCTTGGACAACAAAGATGTCTCGAGAATTATTCTCAATTACTATGCCGACCCGGAGAAGCTACTCTCTGAAATAGGTGTCTCGCTGAGGCGGCCTGTTGTACAGACTTTTGCGAGTCAAACGTCTGCATCAACTGATTCACAGATTAAACGGCATTCAGAGGAGGAGATTAAGCAGGCGGCGGATTTTTTGGCGGAGATAGTGCTTCGGCGTGGGGGGCCGACACCTTATTGGCAGCTTTTTGTCAAAGCACCTTATCCGCGGGAGCTTGTGATACAAGCCGTTAAACGTCTGAAAGATAGTGGACGTGTCCAAATCGTCGCAGGTGTTGTTGAGCTGATTGGCTAAGCTGTGGGTAGCTGGAACATTTGGACCGCTAAGGCTCCGGAGGCGTATATCGCCACCAATCCGAGCAGTGACATTATGACTGCGTGTTTGAATCCTCCGGCAACTGTTGAGCTGGATATTTTTCCGGCGACGAGCCCGCTGATGGCCGCTATTATGATTACTGGCGGTAGGAAGAAGTGTATGAACTCAGCGGTTGAGATGCTTAGCCGAGCAAGTGTTAGGAGGTTTTTCATGAAGGCTACGAGCACGACGACGACTATGATTAGCATGAGGGCCGTGATGTAGGGGATTAGCATGAGTGGTTTTAGCGTTGCGCGTTTTTGTCTCTCTATTTCCTCGAGGTCTTCCGAGAACGAGGCTAATACCTCGAAGGTTTCGGGAGCTCCCCCTCCAACGTCTATGGCGTCAACGAGAATGAAGACCCCTGCTTTCTCAAGCCAGCCGTGAGTTCTTTTGGCGAAGTCTTCGTAGATTTTTCGGAGAGGCATTCCCCAGCCTATTTGTCTTGCGATGATTTTGAGGTGTTTGCTGAAGGCGCCGTAGCTGTTTCTCGCCAAGTCGACTATGCAGCGTTCTGGGCTGAGTCCTGTTTTTCTCGCCTCTGTTAGGTCTCTGAGGAAGAGGGTTAATCCATGCATGACCGAGAAGTTTTCTGTACCGTACTTCTGGTAGGCTATTGCACCAGGTAGGAACAGTATGATGAAGAAGAGGACCAGTGCTATCGAGGATTCGTAGCCCATTTCAAGCCCCGTCATAACCCTTAGCTGCTTGATCATGTTTGAGGTAGTGTCGAAAAACGGCAGAGCTTGTAGCTCTGTGATGAAGAAGGGGATTACGAAGAGTGCTGCGAAGGCGAATGCGAATGGCATCGTGAGGAGCAGTGTTTTCATGGGGCGTGAGTCGCTTACGGGGTATTTTGGCTGGCTTATGTCGGCGATGTAGATGAAAAGTGCGGATAACCCCGGGAGAATAAGGTAGGCTATTAGCACGAATTGTTCGGAGGGCATTATGAGGAATTCGCTGGGAAGTGCGCGCGAGACTATGTATATGGTGAAGAGGACGAGTGAGAGCATCATGGTGACAGCTGCGAAGCCCTCCATCATCATGCCCATTCGTTCGCCGACGATTCTCATCTTGCCCATACGGGATGTGAAGATTTGCTCGGTTTTTCTGATGAGGTAGTGGACGACGTCTCCTCCGCTTCGGAGTGTGGATGCGTAGCCGAGCATCAAATCCTTGTATTCTTTCGATGGCACGCCTTTGGCCATTCTCTCGACGGCTGTGACAGGGTCAAGCCCTCCTACTGTGACGTTGAGTTCGGCGAGTTTGGCGGCTTTGGCTATGTTTGGCATTAGTTGGCTGTTGGCTAGCCGTATCAGGCTTTTGTAGGGGGGTATGCCGCCGGTTGACATTACTGCGAGATAGCTGGCGGCGTATGGGACTTCGCTTTCGAGGAGTGAGGCTGCTGAGGAGGCCCAGACGAATGGTGTGACTATGCCGATGAGCAGGGCGAAGACCGGTACGGTGGCTACAAGCAGGGCCAAAGGGTTTCCTGTAACCAAGAATAGCAGGATGGAAAGTGGAGTTGCAACCAGAGCGGATATGATGGTTATTCCTCCGACTGTTGAGGCGAAGACCTCCGGGTGGATGCGTTTGCCTGCACTCTCAATCCGTGCGGGAATCGAGGGAGCTATTCGGAGGAGAGCTCGCCCTATGGTTAGGAAGTTGTTGTAGGCGAAGCTTGAGAAGGTATCTGAGAAACCCATCCAACCAGAACAGGCCTTTGATGCCGATATAAGCTTTTGTTGGCCAAACCTAGACCCCCTTAATTAGACCAGTTGGTTTTAATCATTTTCCGATGAAATAAGGCTGAGAAATTCTTTTATGCTTCTACTGAGGCCATTTTGCTATGGTGAGAAGAAAGAGCGCGGGCATTAGCCCGGTCGTCGCGACTGTGATACTTGTAGCCGTTGCTATAGTGATAGCGATTGCCGTGGCCTTCTGGGCGTCGGGCCTCGTCGGTATCTTCACGAGGTTCGAGAGAGTCGAGATAGTGTCAGCTATACAGACTGGGGGTAACCAGTTTCAGGTGATTCTCAGAAACACTGGTAGTGCAGACACAGCCCTTATACAGGTTGTCGTAAATGGTAGAGCTGTAGGAACACCATCGACCCCATATTCCTTAGGCCCAGGACAGACAAGAACATGTACAGTAACCGTCAACCCTGCTCCTCCACCCGGTGTCACTGTTGAAATTATATTCTACTCTAGCGGTGGAAAACAGTATCCAACAGCACTTCTAGCAACACAAGGAACCGGCACAGCCCCATGGAACCCAACTTCTGCGAGTCTAGCGTGCTAACGTGCACGTAAAACCCCATTTTTAATTAACACTTTAGTTTATTTTTATGGTGTTCTGCAGCTGGTTATTGTTATGTTTCTGTTTATCCACCATCTGCAGTAAACTAATGTTCCCTCGACCTGTCCCATCTGGAAGTCGTTTGTGGAATACGTTGCACGTGTTATTTGTCCCAGCGCCTCGGTTATGGTGAGCCTGTAGACTAGGTATCCTCCGTAGCTTCTGTTTTCGTTTTCGTCGCCGACTTGGAGCTCGAAGCTGCCGAAATATGTTTCGCCTGGTGAAATTCTGTAAACTGTGACCTGTGGTTGGGTGATGGAGCTGGTTAGGTTGTCTTCCCGCAGGATTTCCGCGGTGACTTTCACGTTGAAAAGCGGCTCGGTGTTGTTTCCGAGATAGAGGATGAACGGCACGGTGACTATGGCGCTGTCGTTGGCAGGTCCAGCCACAAAGGTGTAGGACGGGACCAGTGGCTTAACCCGTAGGGGCAAAGGCCTAGACACGGAGGAGCCTATGCCCGAGTTAACCTCAACAACCACGTTGCCCATAACATTTACCACAGCCGGCTCGGTCAAGGCATCCACACATTCTGACCCATAGCTCCTGCACTGCAGCACTTTGATTTGATACCGTCCAGGAGATACCGCGAACCCGGCGAAAACGCTCAAGTCATCTGGCGAGGATATAAATTTCCAAACCTCTGCAGACCCTCGGCACCCTGTCGCAAACTCATCCGTCGCCATCGCTACACAGCCAACCACCTTGTTGATGTCACCGACGTTGACAACACTCACCCGTAGGTTAACCCATTGCCCGAAGCTGGCGTTATTCACCTGCACAATCATCATGTATGGGAGCTTTGTCGGCCCAATCTCCCCCGTCGCGAAACTGTTACCCCTCAAAGTCGGCAGCCGCACCACAACAACCTCATCCGGCTCAAGCACATAATCAAGCACAGGACGCTCAATCCTCTCACCCGGAGCCAGCTTCAAAACACTGTCAATCCGCTGCAAACCAATCTTGTTACTCTCAATATAGATAACCGGCACATCAACCTCGACGGGAGACTTGTTCACAACGTAGAGAAACAGCCTTGACCTCTGGAAAGGATGAAGCTCAGGAGGCTGCAAAGCCACCTGAAGCTCAAGCCTCTCGTTAACTTTCTCAATCTCAAGACGCATTCTCCGTGAAACCTCGTCCATGAAAAGAGTCTGGATATTCTGCATGTATATCCACATGGGGATAACCACCGTGAAGAAAATCATGAGACCGATGGCTGTGCCGACGACAGCCGACAACCCCGCGCTTGTCCTCTTCATATCAGTTCCCCACCCCTGTCCGTGTGGTCGTTGTCGTGACGGTGACGGTTGTTGTGGTTGTAGCGGTTGTGCTTGTGATGCTTGTTGTATAGCTTTCTGTCCGCAGTGTTGATGTAGTGGTTGTTGTCATGGTTGTGGGGACGGTGATGGTCGTCGACCTATAGAGCGTCGTCGTCGTGGTGGTTGCTCTTGAAATGATCCGTGTCGCCCAGTTGACCACGGTTGTCGTAGTTGTGACTGTGTTGGTCTGAGTTGTCGTCGTCCATCTCACTATTGTACTGGTGCCGCTGGTGGTGGTCGTGGTGCGCCAAGAGTAAAAAGTTTTTGTACTTTCCTCGGTGGACACGATTGTGGACGTGGTCGTCTCGGTTAACCACGTGGTCGTCGTGGTGGTTGAGGTCACGGTCGTGGTCGTTGTTCTATAGGTTTGCCCGATAACAGTCGCCGTCAACCCTACCATACAAAGCGCCAGAATGAGAAGCGTCAGCACAACCCTTCCATTTCTCATCTTCTCCACCACCTCACCAATTTGCTCAGAGGAGCTGAAAGCATAGAGGCAGCAACGACATAATAAATCCACCAAAGGGAGTAAAATGGCCCCCTATCCGATGCAATCAAGTAATTGATGGCGCCTCCACCGCCTGTAACAGTTGTTGTCGTGGTTGTAGTTGTTGTGGTGGTCGCTGTGTGCCATATTGTGGATGTAGATGTGGAAGTCCTAGTCGTGGTGTAGCTTGTTGAGGTGGACGTCAATGTTGTGGTAACTGTTGGGCTATAGGATGTGAAGGTCGAAGTTATGGTACGGGTTAGGGTTATGGTTGCGGTGTACGTGGTTGTAGTGGTTGTTCGGGTGATGTAGGATGTGAATGTCGAGCCAACCGTTGTAGTTGTTCTCGTTGTTGTTCTTGTGGTGGTTGTGGTTGTTGACGGCCGCACAATGGTCTGAGTCGTCGTAACTGTCGTGCTAACGACGTTTGTCTGAGTCGAGGTTGTGTAGGTTGTGCTGGTAGTTGTTCTCGTAACGGTGGATGTAATAATTAGGGTGTAGGTTACCGTCACGTAAGGCGTGCGGTCCACCGCTCTGAAAACAATACTACCTACGTTGAAGATGCTCACCGGAGGACGCAACACAATGCTGTATTGCTCGAAATATCCAGCCAACCCTCCCGTAGTAATATTAACAAATAAGCTACCTGTCGAAGCCAAACGTCCATTACAATCATACACCTCAACAACAAGCTCGTATTCGCCGTTTTCGTAGAAACCCATCGACAAGATAACCTCGTCAATCGTCAGACGCGTCAAATCAACCCTGAGCTTAAGATAATCGAGGAAATTCCCAAAACTCTTTCCGAGTCCCCAACTGGACAAGTAGACGCTGAAACCAGGGTCCAGCGAGGATATCGTGACATCAAGCGGAGGCTCCAACCCTCCTTTATCAAGCCTCACATAAACCTCCTGCGGCAGGGTTCCGCTAATTGTTACCGTTCCAGTGGCGTCAACACCATTCGAGTCAGTAACCGCCACCGCGAGGCTGTATGATGGCTGAACAACACTCGCATTCAGCGCCCTAATCTTGATGAAGTCAGTTGTATCACCATATATGGAGTCTTCCTTGGGGTCTACAAGCTCAACCAGAATCCAGTTTTCAGTGTTGACAGTGCATATGTTGCCTAATCCTGCTACTGGGGGTACGGCCTGGAAACTCGCTATTTTGTATATCTCTGTTTCTGAGTAGTGGCTGCGGAGCCTCGGGTCCTCGAGGTCAAAGAGTCGCTCAGGGATGTAATGCACCTGCAACGTCACCAGTGACGAATCCGTGCAAGCAATAACCGGGCATGAGAAGAAAAGCTGTTTAACCCCTCCTACGGGAATTCGCGCAATCTCGGAGACACCTGTATCAACTACCACCGAGCCGTTGTATATTGTCAAAAGCCTGAAGACAACGAGAGGCTCCTGACCCAGGTTCCTTAGCAAAATGCTTCCCGTACCCTGTCCGTAAATTGTGTCGGGATAATGGACGTAATCCGCTCCCAAATTCGAGCGTAGAAGAAGGGCGTTCCCCTCTAAATAAGCGACTTTCTCACTGCCCTGTATTGCTGAATGGCTGAACAGAAAATACCAAAGCCCGACACCAATCATGACGATTACAGAAGTAACTATAGCCATGCCGACGACCTCGCTAACTCCTCTTCGCCTTCTCACGCCTCGTTCACCTCAACAATAATCTCATACACATCATCCATGCGTACCGGCGGAGATACATCGAAAAAGACAGAGTCGCTGAAAATTCCTCGGGGCATGTTCACGGTGTTGTACGAGGTGTATACAGTGTTTCCCATACAGTCTTTTAACGTCAAAGTAATTACGAAGTTACCTCCAACGAGGTCGTTGACGCCGAGTTCTACCATGACGACGTTCAGCAACCTCTCGTTGGTCGCTGTGTCAACAGACCACCAAAGCTGCACACCCGATGCATGGGCTTTGTATGGTATGCCGCCCAGCTTCCAAAAGCGCTGAACCACCTCAAAACCAGAGGCTTCGACAGTTATGTTAAGCGGCACAACAAAACCACCAATAGGCCCTGATAACTCGACTATGCTGTTACCAATAGATGGCACCGTTCCCGACGCACCACCAACCGCTCCAGAGGCATTCACAACAACGACATTGAGCAAAACATTTTCTGAATGAGATGCGAAGGGCGCTCTTACAAATAGACGATTGCTGGGAGGATTAGGGATGCGGCCAGAATCCGTGAAAGTAATTGGGTCAACCAAATCTATGAAAAGCCATTTGCTACCTTCAGGGATTTGGCAGGTGGGTAGTGTAGGGCCGCCTGGATATATGAAGATCGTTTCAACAAATTTCATCTCATCGGCCGAGAAGACGGGGTTAGCTTCATCGAATAAATCAGTTGCAACATACCAAACCCTAAGCTTTAATCTTTCCCCGCCTACACACACTCCGCAAAGTGGAATTTCCCTATCTGTTAATGTTGTGTTTTGTTTGGGCATTAGCTTGGACAAGTTTGCGAACCCCGCGGATGGGTAATAAGCACGAAGATAACCCTCGGGCGTTACAATTTCAACCCTCGTCAAAGTAACAGGAACATCTGCTACGTTTCTTAGCATAGCGCTTCTTCCAGACGAAGTGTAGTTTATTGCCTCAAATGAAAGCTGGGCAGAGGTCTTGACCTGTAAAACAGCGCGGTTAAGGTTGTTGGACAAATCGTTAAATGAAATCCCCATCCAGCCGAGCGAAAAACCCCATATGAAAAAACCGATAGCTAAGGTAACTGCAAGTAGAACTAACGCCCCAACCGTGGTGTCACCGCGTCTAGAAACGGTATGCCGCGCCTTAGTGGATGTCTTCACGGTGGGGTGTCTCAAACTGGCCATTCACCCCCTCCCATTGATATAAGCGTTTAGGGCTTCCCAGTATTACCGAACAATGCTCAGAGGATAATGGGCTGGCGTTTCCGGTTTTTGGCCAATTATGAGAGCTTTATTTTGCGGTGTTGTCGTTTTTGGGTTGGTTTGGAGCCTAAGTTTCTGGTTGAGGTAAAGGTCTCTGATAAACCGTTCAAGGTGGACAAGGATGCGTTGGAGGCGGTGAAGGGGGTTGTCAAAGGAAAAATGCTCTCGAGAATGAAGAAAGAATATGTTGACTGTCCGCTCGAAGGAGGTCCGGTGGCTTTTCTCAGCTGCTTTGTCTGCGTCAGCCACATAAGGAGAGTGAAGGGCGTGGTTCATTGCGCTGGAACCGAGAGGAGGACACGGGAATGAGTAGATATTCGCTGTTTTTCTCGGGTTTGATCACTTTGATTTTCGGCGTATTCATGGCTTTCGCGGGCCTCCCTTTCTCCTACATCTTTATCTTCTCTGGAATAATCATGACGGTGTTGGGGGCTTTTCTAAAGCCACCTGTCTCAGTAGAGCCCGAGCCTGGGAAAAAGTTTTGTTGGCACTGCTACCAGCAGATACCAGCCGACGCTGGGATATGTCCACACTGCAAGCTAAAGCAGTGAGTTGTTATCCTGTTTGGAGAATTTTTACCGGGATGTCGGCGTAGATGGCTCTGACCAAGGCCCTGCCATGTTCCGAATTCTTCCTAACGGTGACCACTCCTTTCCGGCTCACGGTGGCAGAGAAAAGGAATTTATCCCCTGCATAGATGGCGACAGTTTTTCCGGCCATTTTTTCACCGAGCTCGAGGCGGAGGCTGTTACCAGATTCTCTTACCTCAAACGGCACCTCCACACCTATTGATGCAATACGCGGCTCAACGTCCAGAGATACACCCAGTTCCTTCTCAAGCCTCGCTATGTTCTCACCTCTGCGGCCAATTATCTTGGGCAATACTTCTCTGTCAACCTTTACAATGGCTCTCTTCCGTGACACCATATCAACCTCCACATCCTCGTCAAACGCACGCAAAACCTCCACGATTTTTTCCCTGAGTTCACGGGTCTCGGACCTGACCTCATCATGTAGCTTCTTCACAGGTATGATGACGTTTTCCTCACCGAAAGTGTATATCTCGTACTCGAGCTCATCTGTGAGGAAGTCTCGCACCTCAACCAGGGGCCTTGACAAGTCTTCCTCCGACATTCCCGTGGGCACTCTGACTGTCATTGATAGGTTGTAGACTTTGGCGATGCGTCCTGCGTCGAGGAAAATTACGGTGTCGATGATGTGTGGGACCATGCCTAGCTCAACTCTGCCTATGAACCTTTGGATGGCGCTGACGGCTTCGCTTGCATGCACCACACCTATCATACCGATGCCCGCTAGCCTCATGTCGCTGAAGACTTGGAAGTCACGGTCACGCCTTATCTCGTCAAAGACGGTGTAATCGGGTCGCACCAGCAGCAGTATCTCGGCGGTCTTCTCAAAATCTCCCTCCAACGGCCCATACTGTGTTATCTCGGGGCCCACCTGTAGGTCACGCGGCGACTCGAGCGTCTTGACTATCTTCCCCATTCTGCTGTAAAATTCTGCGAGGCTCGCTGCGAAAGTGGATTTTCCGCTTCCCGGCGGGCCCGCTATCAGGATACCCTCTGCTTTTTTCTCGAGACGCTCCAGCAGCTTCGGCGGCAGCTTGTAATCTTCTATGCGGAGCTTGACGATTGGTCTGACGATGGTGACCTCAAGCCCGTTGCTGAAAGGGGGCCTCGCGACGGCTATGCGGTAGTTTCCTATCTGCGCAACAAAGGCTCCTGCACGGACTATCTCGATGTTGGCCTCGGGCTTCACCCGCGCGTATTCGGTGACCTCTTTTATCAGGTTGTTAAGCTCTTCTGCGGTTAAAGGCTGTTCACCTATTTTGACCAGCTGGAACTGGCCTGGTTTTCCCCGTTTAGCCATGAGAGGCACGCCTTCTTTGAAGTGGAGACTGAGGGTGTCTTCGGTGAAGTGTTTCTCGAAAGAGAGTTGGGTCGGAAGCTCCTTCGGCGGGAAATAGCGCACCTGGACACCCTCGGCCTCTGCCACCAGAGACTGTACATAGTCGGATGTTATGAGGACGGCGTTTTCACGTTTAGCCGCCTCCCGTATGATGGCGTCTATTCTTCCTTTCCTCGCGAGCTTGATGTCCTCGAGGCTGGGCCTCTCACCCACTATTCTGATGCTGAGTCTATGCTGCTCAGCTATGCTTCTAACTTTCTTAAGTTCGTTGAGGCCTACAAACCCCGGCTCCCGTTTCTGTGAAGCCTGTGCCTGAAGTTCGTCTATGGCCGCGGCGGGTAGTATTACTTCGCAGCCGTCGAGAAGACCTTGTTCAACCAGTTGTGTTAGGGTGCCGTTGATTATCGTGGAGGTGTCTGGGACAACCTTGGTGAGATGCACTCCGAGATGGTTGAGTAGCTCGCTGGGGTTATGCACTATTTCGGTTGCACCATTTTCCATAAATTTTTCAGCACCGTGTAGCCCCCAGGTAACGGCGATAAACCGTGCTCCAGCTTCCCGTGCAGCCCTTAGGTCGTTTACACTGTCTCCTACATAGACGATGGATGAGATGGGCGCCTTCATGTCCTCAGCTATCTTGAGCAGGATATCTGGACGTGGCTTCATCTTCTCTACGTCGTCGCGGGTGTAAACATGTTCGAAATATTTTGCAAGACCTGTTTTTTTCAAGGCTTCTTCAACAGCTTCTCTATGAGAGTTGGTTGCGACAACTAGTTTGAATCCCAGTGTCCTGAGTTTTTCAAGTACTTCGGCTATTCCAGGTGTTGCTTCAGCCTGTTCAGCTGATTTTCTATCCTCGATGCGGAGTATATTCTGGATTTCTTCACGGAGTTTCGTGAATTCGTGAGGCGGTAGCAGGTGGGCCGCTCTGTCGAAAAAGTCTTGAATTGATTCGTTTTCACGCAGCTCGAGTCCATGTTGCTTGGCCGCCTCCGCTGCGCGTTTTTTTGCCTGAAAGATGTCGAACTTCATCTTGATTAATGTGCCGTCGAGGTCCATTACCACGATTGACGAGCTAAGTGTCAACCATCATCACTACAACTATGCATAAATGCTGCATCATAAAACTTCTACATCGTGAGAAAAGTAGCAATCGTTGGAGTGGGACAATCGCCTTTCGGCAGAGCCTCCGACAGGGGGATTAACGAATTGGCTTGGCAAGCCATCAAACAAGCTCTTCAGGATGCAGGTATAACTCAGAGAGATGTAGGGTTTGTGTCGGTGGCTAACGTAGGCGGATGGAGCGCAGAGCCGCTGCCCGCTATTTCGATTAACGAGTACGCGGGGTTGACAGGTGTGGGGACTTACCGTGTCGAAGCCGCCTGTGCCTCTGGGTCTGCGGCTCTCGTAACCGCGGCGAATCTTGTTTCATCGGGGGCTGTTGACATAGCATTGGCTGTCGGCGTGGAGAGAATGAACGAGTCACCTACTCCGACGGCTGTGGAGTTGATTGGAAGAGCAGGTAACTACTTTTGGGAGTTCGACATGTTCGGCCTCACTTTCCCGAGCTACTACGCACTCTACGCAACAGCCTACATGAACAAATACGGCGCCACTGAGGAAGACCTTGCAAAAATCTCTGTGAAAAACCATTTCTACGCATCCTTCAACGAATACGCGGCTTTCAGGAAACGGGTGACTGTGGATGATGTTTTGAAAAGTAGACCGGTAGCATGGCCGCTAAAGCTTCTCGACTGCAGCCCTATAACAGACGGGGCGGCGGCTGTTGTGCTGGCTTCCGAAGATGTGGCGAGAAAGTTGACCGACACGCCTGTGTGGATAGCTGGGGTCGGCTACGGCTCTGACACATCAAACCTCAGCAAGAGGCCCGACTTTCTCACTTTGAGGGCGACGCGGAAAGCCGCGGCAGAAGCCTACAAAAAAGCAGGAGTAGACCCGTCGAAGCCTGTGAAGAGTTTTGACGTGGTTGAGGTACATGATTGTTTCACGATTGCCGAGATACTTGCGTATGAGGATTTGGGTTTCGCCGCGCCGGGGCAGGGATACATGCTCGCCCGTGAGGGTGAGACCTACAAGGGTGGGCTGATACCGGTTAACTTGGACGGCGGCTTGAAGGCGAAGGGGCATCCAATCGGCGCCACGGGTGTGAGCATGGCCGCTGAAATTACGAAGCAGCTGAGGCAGGAGGTGCCGGCGGAAAGGCAGGCAGACATCGTGAAAGGCATGGGGTTGGCGCACAACGTAGGTGGCACTGGTCACTACACATACGTAACCATCTACAGTCTCCAGAAGCCCGGGTGAGACACGTGTCAACTATTCCGCGTGAAGAGCTTGAAAAGATGGTGAAGAGCTGGCTCGAGATGGTTGAGCAGATAACGAGAAGCGAGGGTCTCCCGATTGTTCCCGACGAAAAGACGGGCGACCCCGTCTGGGTGGATTTACGCGAGCTACGCCTCAAATACCTGATACCTATTGCGAGGATTCGGAAATTTTTCGATGGGCTGAAGGAGGGAAAAGTCTACGCAACCCGCTGCCCTGTCCAAGATGTTTATTTTTTCCCACCGCAAGCCGATTGCCCATACTGCATGGATGAGAACCTCGAATGGGTCGAGATAAGAGGCAGGGGGACGCTGGTTACATACACGGTGGTGAGCGTCAAGCCCGCCAGCTACCTACACTATCCAGACTACATAATCGCCATCGCCCGGATGGAGGAGGGCTTCAACGTCCTTTGCTGGATGAGCGTGGACGACCCGTCCCAGCTACGCATCGGCATGCCTGTCAAGCTTGTGGTGAAGAGAAGAGAACCTGAAGGATTCTTTACCTACTACCTAGAGCCAGAATAAACACCAACTTTTTACATAAACCGCTGTTGACGAGTCTGCAGCGGTATGACTAATATGCCACGGATGTGGATGAGTCGGCATGACGATGCTAAGCGCCTCGGAGAGAAAGTTTGTCGAGGCCAACGAGCTCTGCAGGCTCGCGACAACGGATGAAAACAGCCAGCCACATGTCGTCCCCGTCGCATACATCTATTACAACAACAAGTTCTACATCGCGACAGACCTTGGCACCAGAAAGCTCGCCAACATAAGACGCAACAACAAGGTCGCCCTCGTTATCGACAAAACCAACCCCAACAGAGCCGTCATGGTCCAAGGCCTCGCAACAATCCTGCTCAGCGGAGAAGAATACCGGACAATTTATCGAATTTTTTATGATAGGTTTGCATGGGTGAGAAGAGACCCGTGGCAAGAAGGTGAAGCAGCTTTTATCGCCGTAGAACCGCGGAAAGTTGTTTCATGGGGCCTCCGACAATAGTTAAATCCGGAGAAACCAACCACTATACTGTTGATAACGCCTGGCAAATGGACCGAGGAGCAGAAAATCGAAGTCCTCCGCTCAAGCATAGGCAACGTCCTGATAAACCTCAAAATAATCGCAAACAACCAGCTCGCATATCAGCTCGGGCTAATAACCGAAGAGGAAAAACAACATCTACTCAAAGCCGCCGAAGTAGCTCTCAACATGATGAAACGAGGAAAAGAGAAAGGCGTTTTCAAGTGAAATAAGTTTAATTAAGATTCGTTTTTTACCTTACGTGATGAGTCGTTATCTTTTGAAGGGTGGATTCGTAGTACCTGTTGATGGCAGCAGACGAATAATTCGAGACGGCTGCGTCCTTGTCGAAGGCGATAGAATAGAGATGGTGGGTCCGAGGGAGGAGGTGATGCCTCATGCTAAAGGGGCTGAAGTAGTTGATGCGGAGAAATGTCTCATCATGCCGGGGCTTATAGACACCCATGTCCATCTTGCGCAGGCACTGTTACGGGGCGTGGTGCCCGACAACCTCACCTTGATTCCGTGGCTCCGTGACTGGGTGTGGCGCTTCCTAGGCGTTTACGACCACATGGATGCCAAGGCCAGCGCAGCTCTCTGCATCCTCGAGATGCTCAAGACCGGCACAACATCCTTTATAGAGATACATCTTCACAGCCGCTATGGCTTCGACGGCATAGCAGAGGTCGTCAAACAATCGGGCATCCGCGGAGTTCTCTCTAAGACAATCATGGATATGAAAGGTTACGCTACCGAGGAAAACTTGATGCCGCCCTCGATGATTGAGGACGGAGAAGCATGCATCCGAGAGTTCAAGCAAATGTACCAGAGATGGAATGGGCAGGCGGACGGACGCATAGATGTTTGGCTTGGTTTGAGGAGCGCGGGAGCCGTCTCTGACAAACTCTTCTACGAGGCAGCAGAGATAGCAAAGGAGTATGACACGGGAATTACAAATCATGTCGCGGAGGTCAGGGAAGACCTCGAATACTACCGCCGAGCCTATGGAACAGGAGTCGCAGGATATCTGGAGAAATTCAACATGCTCGGAGAGAGACGTGTGTACGCCCACTGTGTGTGGCTCAACGAAGAAGACATGAAGAAGTTTGCGGAGACGGGAACAACTGTTTCACACTGCCCATCCTCCAACATGAAGCTCGGCTCAGGCATAGCACCTGTCTCCGACATGCTGAAACACGGCGTAAACGTGGCCCTGGGCTGCGACGGTGGCCCAAGCAACGACAGCTACGACATGATAAGGGAGATGAAGATGGCGGCGTGTCTGCAGAAAGTTCGGACACTTGACCCTAGTGTAATATCCGCTTGGGATGTACTCACGATGGCAACCCGTAACGGAGCAAGGGCCATGGGCAAGCTAAACATGCTGGGAAGCCTCGAGCCCGGCAAAAAAGCAGACATCGTCATCATAAGCCTCACAAGGCCATCAGTCACACCCATCTCAAACCCTGTCTCCCTACTCGTATACGCCGCATCTGGAGCAGACGTACGTGACGTCATGATAGACGGAAAATTCGTCGTCAAAGACAAGAAAATTTTGACAATGGACGAGGAGGAGGTAATCAGGCAAGCCAACAAGCATCTGGAGAGAATAGTTTCAAAAGTAGACCCCAGCTTGGACCTGCTCAAAACGATGTAGGCGCTAGATATTCGATTACTGGGAGCACTTCGCCCGTAACTGGGTATAGAAGTGGCTCCGTACACCCGGCTTCCACGTACTCCATTATTTTCCTCTTGATAGTCTTCAGGTCCCCGACAGCCACCATTTGAGAGGCAAGCTTCTCGTCAACCAGCTCCATCGCTTTCTCCAGCCTCTCCTCCGTTGTGGGCCAACCCCCTGTAATTTCCCTTATCTCGCTAGTAATTTTCTCTGGAACACCAGAGGCCAGGGCGATATGGGGCTCCATCGCCAAATACTCTGTCACCATTAGCCGGGCCTTTCGAAAGGCTTTCTCGAGGTCAACCGAGTAGGAGACGGCTAGCAGCTGCGGGCGATCGATGTCGACCAGTTTTCGCTCTGCTTTTCTTGCACCGTTCTCGATGTGCTGTATCGCTTTTCTGTTGTATTCTGGCGAGACGAGGTAGTTGAGTAGCACGCCGTCAGCTATTTCGCCCGCGAGCTCCATCATCTTAAATCCTGTGGCACCCACGTATACCGGGACATGTGAAGGGACGCGCTCTAGCCTCACACCCCTAACCTTGACAAACTCACCCTCAAAAAACACCTCCTCACCTTTGAAAAGCGTCTTCAAAACAGTTACATGCTCGTACATGGCTTGAATTGTTTTACGCCGCTCTATACCAATCTTGGAGGCCATGGGCTCCCACAACACACCGATGCCGAGACAAGCTCTTCCATTCGTTAACTCGTCAAGAGTGGTAAAAGTCGTGGCCAGAGTGACCACATTCCTTGTCCACGTATGCAAAACACCTGTCCCGAGCTTGATTTTTTCGGTGACAGCTCCGAGGGCGGCTATAGAAATTGTCGAATCTCTTGAAGTTCTTGACTCCCCCTGCCAAATGCTGGTGAACCCCGCGCGTTCAGCCAGCTTGGCATAGTCCATTTCATCTCTGAGAGGAGTTGAGGCCGTAAAGTAGAGACCTATTCGCTCGAGTTTTTCACCCATTTTTAAAGCCCCTCCCAAAGTTTTTCAGCGGCCTTTAAACAATTCCTTCGAATGTTTGCTTCATTACCTGTTGCAAGACGTCCCTTCTCCACGACTACTTTTCCATCGACTACGACGGTGTCGACCCATGAGCCGCTGGCGTATACGACAACCTGCGTCACAACATTTTCCGGTGTAACCGGTGTGGGAAACTTGTTATGGAGGAGAACCAAGTCGGCTTTGTAGCCTTTCTCTATCCTGCCCCCTCTGTATCCCAATGTTTTAGCGCCGTTTTCAGTCGCCATTTTAAACACCGTTTCAGCAGGCATTACTCCTGTGTTCTCTTTGGCGGCTTTATGTATGAGCCATGTATTACGCATCACCTCAAACATGTCCACTATGAAGCCGTCTGTGCCCAGACAAACCGTCAACCCACGTTGAAGCATCTCAGGGACAGGAGCGATTCCTCCGCCTACTTCACCGTTGCTTAACGGTTGGTGGGAAATTTTTACATCATATTTTGCAAGGATATCCAACTCATCTGAAGTCGTCTTTACACACTGGGATGCGAGCACATCACTTCTCCAGAACCCTAACTCCTCATAAAGCTGAGCTGGATATTTTCCATAGTTTTTCAGAGATTGCTGCGTCTCGAAGCTTCCTTCCTCAAAGTGGATGTGAATCCCTGCTCCTGTCATGTCCGCTTCCGCTCTGCATCTCCTTATAAACTCGGGTGAGCATGTGAAGGTGGTATGTATGCAGTGCATTCCTTTAACCAGTCCAGGCCGAGTGTTCATCTTCTCGATGAACCGTTTGTTTTCTTCGAGGCCCTGTACCCCGTTTTCCGGGCTTATTCTCTCTGTAGCCTCAAAAGAAAGCACAGCCCTTAGACCAAGTGACTCCACCAAACGAGCCTCAGTTTCGAGCACGTTCGGCAACGCGTTAGGAGCTTCGAGAATATCTGCCACACAAGTTGTTCCCGTTTTCAACCTCTCACATACGGAGTATTGTACTGCTGCTTCAATCAAGTTTTTGTCGAGCCTATCCTCCACATACGGCCACCAGAAGTTTTTCAGAAAATCCCAGAAGTCGTTAAGCTGTGATTTTACTGGTATTCCGTGGGCGAGCACTCCATACATATGGTCATGTGTGCTGACGAGGCCCGGCAAAATTATCATGCCAGATGCGTCGATTGTTTTCTGGGCTGTGTAGCCAGATGGTTTTTCTTTTCCAACATCCACTACAACATCATTTTTTACAGCCACATATCCCGGTGAATAGACCGGCCCGTTTGCACCGGTCACTACAAGCCCTCCCAAAACCAGCAAATCTACCTCGGTCACTTTCTCACCATGCTCCATAGACGGCTAGGTGATAATATCGATAAATCTATTTTCACACTTATCCCTTTTTTCTTTAAAGCGTTTTGGATGGCGTTTGCTATTGCAGCGTTCACGGGGATTGTCGCTGTTTCTCCGACGCCTTTTGCTCCGCGGAAAGTGTGGGGAGATGGGTCGACCACGTGTATAATCTCGATGCTGGGAGTCTCAACGGCTGTTGGAAGGAGATATTCTGAAAAAGTGGTCGTCAAAGGTGTTGCTTCATTTGAGTAAACTACCTCCTCGAACAAAGAGGCTCCATACGCCTGTATCGCTCCCCCGGTCAGCTGTTCATCAACGTCCATGGGACTAAGGTAAGTTCCCCCGTTCTCAGCCAATACCAGCTTCTTCACCTTGACTTCCAAGGTTTCCACATCAAGCGTGACAAAGGCCGCGCAGGCGATGGTTGAAACTGCGGCCGTCGCATTCATCCTACCCAGTTCATCCGGTGCCTGCCAGATATTGGGCGGATCATATACAGCTTCAGCCATGAGCGACAGGTCCATGTCCTGTGGAAACATGTTTGGATTGTTGTACACCTTCCACGCAAGCTCAGATAGGGTTAGCCCGTTTTCCACGGCGTCTTTGACAAACACTTTACCGTTTTCGAGGATAACATCCTCAGGCCTGCATTCGAACAATATCGATGAGATGTGTTGAATTTTTTGGCGAAGTATGGTCGAAGCCTTGGCCACGGCTCCGCCAACCATAACCGCTCCTCTGCTACCCCAGAGGCCCGTGCTGAAGGGTGTTGACAAGGTGTCACCCAACACTACCTCTACATCTTCCTCGGGCACTGACAAGATCTCGGATACAATCTTGGCCAAGAGTTTGTCAAGACGCGTACCCATAGAAACTGCGCCAGAGAACACAACAGGTTTGCCGTCCATAGACAGTCTGACCATAGCAGCCTCGCTCGAACCCCAGCGCTGCGATACACCGCTCATGGTTGGAACAGAGCCTTTCACACCAACTGCATATCCAACCCCAACAACCTCGCAATCTCCACCGTCATGATGACCTGCTTGTTGGACAAGTGTTTCAAATGTCTCTAAAGGCCTGCCGCTGTCAAAAATCATCCCCGTAGCAGCCATGTAGGGGATGTCGGATGCGGAGATAAGGTTCCTCTTCCTTATCGTGACAGGGTCTAGTCCTATTTCTTCAGCTAAGATATCGAGCGCTCTTTCGCGAACAAAGGTCGCTTCTGGATGGCCGAAGCCCCTGTATGCACCCGCCGGCGTCTTGTTTGTTACAACTAGGCTGATTTCGGCGGCGTAGTTTTCTATGCGGTATGGGCCTGGAAGCATGTCTATTACCACATGGGCAAGCTCGAGATAGCTATGCGGTATCAGGGGATAAGCGCCTAGGTCGAGATATGCTTCGTCTATGAGTGATTTTATTCTTCCATTCTTGTCGGCCCCGATTTTGACAAGGTGAACTTGTTCTCTCGACTGGGCTGCAGCCATGAAGTTTTCGCGTCTTTCTTCAATCCATTTGACTGGTCTACCCGTCAAAATTGACAAGGCCGCGACTACAACATCCTCAGCGTAGGTATGGCCTTTTTGTCCGAATCCTCCTCCTATGTCGGGAGATATCACCCTTATCCTGCTCTCTGGAAGGTTCAAAACCTCTGATAGAACGGTCCTATGCATGTGAGGGTTCTGGTTCGGCGACCAAACCGTCAAAAACCCGCGGCCAGCATCGTAGCTTGCAACCACACCCCTTGTTTCCATAGGGGCGGGACACACCCGATGTGTAGCTATTCTTTCCTCAACAACTACCTCAGCTCTCTCCATCTCACCAAAAGGGTCTCCATATTTTCTCGAAAACTTGACCATCGTGTTATTATCCCATCCATCGTAAAGCGTATCCCCATAGCTGAACATGTCCGAAACACGCGGCAGCGGCTCATACTCAACTTCAACACTGTTTGCAGCGTCTTGTGCCACATACAGGTCCTCGGCCACGACAGCGGCCACAGGCTCACCCACGTATCTCACCCGCTGGTTGGCTAGGGGAGAAACCTCCAAATTCCTGCATCCCTCAAACGGGAAAGAAAGGTAAAATGGTCTCACAATTTTACTCAACATACTCCATGTGAAAATTTTGGCTTCTGAAGTGTTCTGCGGCGTTTTCAAACCACGTACAAAGGCGTGTGGGTAACTGCTTCTAACGAACACGCAGCGAAGTATATTCGGCAAAGCAATATCGTCGACGAAGGAGCCGCGACCTGTTAGATGTCTAACATCTCGTTTTGACATGTCTTTAAATATCCTTTATGTTTTCCCCGCATCTTATTTAACGTTTTTAGTCTTCACAAAAATTTTCTGTAAAGGCTTATAACCTATGAAATATCGTGGTATAAAACGTGAGTAGCGAGGAGCGGATTGTTAGGAGAAGAAGCCCAACCACTCTCGTCGCCTTGTTTATCGTCTCCGCCGCCATCACAGCAGTTCTCGGTGCTTTCGGAAGCATCGTCTTTCCATTTCTTGCTCCGATATCATCGTTCTATCCCGGTGTAGCCTTCCAAGTGAGCTTCGGAGTATGGTTCGGAATAATCGGAGCCTTGGCTGGAGGTTTTCTCGGGCCATTTATCGGCATAGTGCTGACGGGAACCTCGGCACCCATAGCCGCGGCTGTAGCTGTGGGAGACTTCTTCCAAGCCTTCATTCCGATGCTGGCGTTTCGATTGGGCAAGTTTGACCCACGTCTCAAATCCGGTAAAGACTGGACGGGACACATTATCTTCAACGTGATAATAGCCCAAGCTGTAGGCGCTACGATAGGTTCCGGCTCATTGGCAGCCTTCGGCGTCTTTCCATGGGAAATCTGGCCAATTGCGTGGCTCGGCTGGTTCGGCAGCAACGTCGTCGTCGTAGGCGTCATCACGACAATACTGTTCAAAGTCTTCTCAGACTACTTGATGAGAACAGCCCTCTACATCGAGAAATTCATCTAAGACATCATGGCGTTCATAATCAGCGACATCCTGAAGGGCTTAATCCTCTACACTCCTAAAAACTCTTTTTTTGTTAAAGTTCATCCAGCGGTTAAGCTGTTTGTCGTAATTGTGTTTAGTTTTGCCGCGTTGTTAACTCCGAGCCATAGCCTCGCCCTCGTCAACCTTATACTCATAGCGGTCACAGTAGTTGTGGCACGAGTTCCGGCGAAGGCTCTTCGTCTCTACACCTTTGTCATAGGTTGGATGCTTTTGGTTTCCTTCATCTTCTATAGTTTTTTCACACCCATACGCTCTGGTCCAGTTTTAGCGACCATCGGTCCATTGAGGATAGGCTATGAGAATTTTATGGCTTGGCTGCTTGTTGCACTCAAATTCCTTGCGGTCAGCTACGTAACGGCGCTTCTCTTAGCGACGACCAAGCACAGAGACTTGGCCGTTGCCCTGAGGACATGGAGGCTGCCCTACGTCGTCAGCTTCACCTTCGCATCTATTCTCCGCAATCTCGCAGTTGTCTCTGTTGACTTGTTCACCATCATAGATGCCCAGAGCTCCCGTGGACTCAACTTCCGCAAAGGAAACCCCATCCAACGGCTGGCTAAATTCGTCCGCGTCGGTATACCGTTGATATACGTATCTCTCAAAAGAACAGAGGAGATGAGCAACGCCATGGCCTCACGTGGGTTCAAAGTGCGCGGAAAGAAAACCATGTACTACATCATTCCTATGAGGATGAGGGATTATGTTGTCGCCGGGCTATTTACTCTACATCTCGTTATAGTGCTCGCAGTACTGCTGGGGTTGCTGCAGTTCCCAAACTTCTTATTTTTCTAGAGGAGATATGTGGGGCCGGTGCTACGGTAGTAAAACCTCGGCGGGTCAAACAGATACTCGTCTGGGCATGTGACTTTAAGTTGTCTGTTGTTCAGCTTTATGTTGCGGCGGCTTGGTCTCGAGTCTTTGCCCCTTAGTCCGACAAGGTTTCCGTCAACGATTACGCCTGCGATTCCTATCATGTCACCAGCTTCGATGCTTTCTAACGCGTCGTTGCCCACGCTTCCGGGAGGAGCATCCATTACCAGAAGATCGCCGGCACGGCCTGGCTCAATTTTTCCCATGTTGAACTCGCTGGAATATTTTCCGTAGCAGTCCAGTATGTTGCCTGTCGCTGTTGCTATGGCTTTTTCGGCGGGGAGTCCGCATACGGATGATAGGAACAAGATGGCTCGGTGTATGGCCACGGGTAGGTATCCCTGACCTGTTGGGGTATCGCTCCCCACAATTAGGCGCTTAAGCTGGTTTCGGGACTTTAGGTATTCATAGACGCGGAGCGCCATCTTCATGTTTCCATATGGGATAATCTCGAGTTTAGCTTCTCCGGTTCCATCTATCGCGGCTTTAACAACTTCCCAAGGTGGTGCTGTTGTCCCGCCGTTGATGTGAGCTATTTTGTCCGGCTTTATCGCTGAGACAAGCTCGGCGGTCATGTTTAAACTCTCAGGCAAAACCCCCGGTCCGAGGTTTGTGGAAACAAAGTACCCCAGTTCTCGCGCCCATGACACCATTTCCTGAATCTTTTTTGGGTCGTTGATGTTAGATGAGCCTCCTATCTGCCCGACGCGCCACACCCCCGCCTTACGTAGCTGCACAAAATCTTCACGTGTTAGCCCTTTGACAAGCATTATGGAGCCTGCGAAGACCTTCATAGCTCCTCCCGGTCTATAGTTTCGGTATGCTTTGTGAGATAGAACCGCTGTCGCCTTCACCCCCTCTGGGTCGGCGCCATAGAAAAGCGGCAACCCCTCAAACTGCAGCCACTCGTCAACGATGGTTGTTGTTCCTTGCAAAAGTGTTTCGGTGAGAAGACCGACCATGTGCTGCATCGGCGAAAAGTCGCCGAAGGATAGATGGGTGTGAGGGTCGATGAAAGTGGGTGACACAGTCATCCCGTCGGCGTCTATAACAACGTCTGCCGGGCCTTTACCAATTTCATCACTATACCCAACATCCTGAATAATGCCGTCAACTATTTTCACCGTGTCCGCCTTCAGAATCCCCCTATCCCAATCTCCGCTAACAAGCTTGCCTATGTTTGTTACGAGTGTTGTAACCACGCCGCCCTCATCGGATTATAGAGATTTATATTTATTGTTTAGAAAGGCCTTCACATTTTCAACAAATTCGTTAACTGAGAGAGCTGGTTCATGAAACCCGATGTTTGCCAAACGTGCTGATAAAATGGTGACCTGTGGAGGCTTGAGCTGAGCTTGCCTGAGTTTTTCAAAATCAGTTAACGCCTCCCGGGTTGGCTTATCCATAAAAACTTTCCCATCCTTCATAATTATGCATCTCTCCGCGTATTCAGCCACCAAACGCATGTTATGTGTAATGAACACGACAGTTCTCCCTTCTTTGTTAAGTTTTTTCAGTATCTCCATCACCTCATAGGACTGTCTCATGTCTTGTCCAGTGGTGGGCTCGTCGACCACAAGAGTCTCGGGCCTCATTGTCAAAACACTGCATAGCGCGACTCTAAGCCTGTCTGCTCTGCTGAGTAAAAACGGGTGAACATCTCGGTATCGTTCAAGCCCGAACAATCTTAGAATCTCGTCGACAACTTGCTTGACCTCGTCCTCCGGTGTGCCGAGGTTTCTTGGCCCGAACGCCAACTCCTCCCAAACAGTTTTCATACATAGTTGATGATCAGGGTTTTGGAAAACATATCCAACTTTTTTGGCAAGGTCTGCCACGGATACCTCACGGGTGTCCATGCGATGGACAATTATCTGCCCGCTTGTCGGCTTTAGCAATCCATTTATGTGTTTAGCGAGGGTTGTTTTTCCGGAGCCATTATGACCTATTAGGGCCACAAATTCGCCGCGTCTGATTGTGATGTTAATGTTGTTAAGAGCCACTATTCCGTTCGAGTAAACGTGGCTGAGGTTTTTTGCCTCGACTACAACATCACTGGACAAACTTTTTCACCGGTATCAATTTGTTCAACATCTGCTCGGCCTCCTCTAATGTTATAGGTATCTCTAATTCTTTTTTCAGTTCTCTTCTGAGGAGAAGAGTCAACTCAACCACTTGGGGTGATGGCACACCAGACTTGAAAACCTCTTCAGCGTCTTTGAAGAAACCACGGAAGTCTCCGTCATAGAGGATACGGCCACCATTCATCACGACAAGTCTGTCCGTGAAGGGTGCGAGTTCCTCCAAAATATGTTCAACCACGATTATTGTGATGCCCTGTTTCTTTAGGCTCTGCAGAACGTTAACCACTTCCTCTTTTCCAATGGGGTCAAGCTGACCAGTAGGCTCGTCGAGAACTAGGACCTTAGGCTTCATGGCGAGGGCTGCAGCTATAGCGACACGTTGTTTCTGACCACCGGACAGCTCATAAGGCGCCCTTTCCAACAAATCCTCGACCTTAACAAGCCTGGCAGCCTCGTAGACTCTCTCCCGCATATCCTCTAAGGGCAGTGCAAGGTTTTCAAGTCCGAAGGCTATCTCATCTTCGACAGACATCGTCAGAAACTGGCTTTCAGGGTCTTGGAAAACAATGCCAACCAAGCTGGCCATGTCAGAGCTGCCCAGGGTGGTAGTGTCTTTTCCGAAGACATACACTCTTCCCTTCAAAGTGCCGTTGTAATGATAAGGAATGAGGCCCGCCATCGTGAGGCATAGGGTTGTCTTGCCAGCACCCGTTGGTCCTGTAATTACCACAAATTCCCCCTCCCGGACGGAGAAGTTGATATCTGATAAAACCCATTCCTCGCTTGTCGCGTATTTCCACCAGAAGGACTTTATCTCTATAGGTATCTTATCCACTATGCCCCACATTTTAAGCGGCTATTTAAACATCTTTTGAACTTTTTCAACAACATCCCGAGGCAAGCTCGGAACATTTACCTGCGCGTTTTTCCAATGAGGTGGAGAGGTGGCGTCTATGACAGCTCTGCTTGTGAAGCCCGCTTTTTCCTGAGAAGGGTCAAGCATGTTCCCGTCAGTTATGGGGAACAAGTGTATACAACGGTCTGGCTGGCTGCGTGTGGCAACTGCCCAAAGCACTTGCATCTCGTCAAATACATCTATGTCGTCGTCCACGAGGATAACATATTTCACGTAAGGATTGGCTCCCATCAGAAGCATGGCGGCCCGTATCTGGACCCCTTCTTTCCACTCCTTATCCACGGAAAGAATTGCGACTAAATGTGTTCCCCATACTGGGAAGTTGATGCTCCTGACCTCAGGAATGGATTCCTTAAGTTTTTTGTATACATTGGCCTGCATTGGTAGGCCGCCGAGTAGAAGATGTTCAGACGAGTTGGTAGGGATGATTGTTTGAAATATGGGGTTCATACGATGTGTTATGCAGTCAATAGCCATAACGTTGCGGGTTGAGCGGCCCGAGACGTAGCCGGTATACTCCGAAAAGGGCCCCTCGTCTTCATAGACATTGGTCAATATTCGGCCCTCGAGAACTATCTCCGCGTTATAGGGCACATATACTTCATTTGTTTCACATTTAACCAGTTTAACCGGCTCTGAGCAGAGGGCGCCAGCCAATTTGTATTCATCGGTTGTTCTAGTGGCTGCGGCAAGGTAGAGTGTAGGATGACATCCGATAATCACGGCAACGTTGAGCCATGGTCGCCCAAGCTCGATGGCTCTGTTAAAGTATCTCCATAGGTTACCTCGAGAATGTATGCTGACTCCGAGTTTGTTCCTATCCTTAACCATCAGTCTCGCATAGCTCAGGTTCACTTCACCGGTTTCAGGATGGTTTGCGACAACTATTCCCGCGGTTATGTATCGGCCACCATCTTCTACAAAGAACTTCAGAGCAGGCAATATGCTCAAGTCTACATCGTTAGAAAAATATTTCACCTCCTTGACAGGACCAGTTGAAACATACTCTGGTTCAACACCAGCCCTTGTCCGCTCAAGCCATTTATCATAAAAATTCCACACATCAGAGCCAATCATCCTCGCCACACGAGCCCTTGAGCCAAAGATGTTGGCGACAACAGGCATATCATAGCCGTGAACTTTTTCAAAAAACAAGACGGGATTACCTTTTCGCTCAAACATTTTCCAGACAGCGGTTATCTCATATTCATGTGAGACCGGCTCTGAGATTTTCACAAATTCCTCTGGATAATTTTGTCTAAGGTCTTCGAGATAGTGGCGCATGTCTTTCATAATTCGAAGGCATAGCATGATGCTTTTATTTATTTACGATTTTATTTGAATCGTTATAAACAGGTATTCCGCGTCCAGTAGCTATGCGGCTTGGTATCGCTCTTGTTCCGGAGTTTATTGGGAGGGCTAAGACCGTGGCATGCGGTGTTTCCGCGGAAGAGGTTGGATACGATTCTGTTTGGGTTCCTGAACATTTGAATGGCGGTGAAGCCTTCTCGTTACTGGGGGCGATAGCGGCGAAGACTTCTAAGATAAGGCTTGGAACGGCGGTGGTTAGCATAAACCTCCGTCATCCAGCGGTAACAGCTCTCGCAGCCGCGACTCTGAACGATGTTTCAGGAGGCCGCTTTACATTGGGACTTGGTTTAGGTGATTTGACCCAGCTTAGAAGCTCTCTCGGCATCGTTAATGACAAGCCTGTGAGGTCGATGGTTGAGGCTGTAAAAATTTGTAGACAAATATTTGGAGGGAGCTCCCATTTCGAAGGCGAAAGGTTTCGCTCCCATCTTCACCATATCATGAGGCCTACAAGCTCCCCGAAAATATTCATGGCTGCTGTGGGTGAACAAATGCTTAGAGCAGCCGCCAGGTACGGCGATGGAGTAATCTTCTCCATATTCCTGTCACCCGAATCTGTAAAAAAATCAACAGCGGTGATTAAGACCGCACGTGGGCTCTCGGCTCGACGTGATGATTTCGAGTTTATGGGGTTGTTGGCAACGGCTTCAGAGAAGCACATTCAACAATTAAAAGAATTGGCTGCTGTTTTTCTCTCATGGCCAGGCCGGGCTAAACAATCTCTCCCTATTTATTTGTTCAACAAGGTAGATGTTGAGAAACTAAGCTTGCTTGTGTCAAGAGGTGAGACGGGAAAAGCGGCTGAATTGGTGGATGATGAAGTGCTTGAGGAATTGGCATGCATCGGCTCCCTCAAAACAATTCGCAGAAAAATTGGAGAATTTGTCGACGCTGGTGTAACTTATCCGGTTCTGTATCCTGTAGGTGATGCCAAAAGGTTCTTGAAAAAAAAGGTTTAAATTATTCGAGAGGGATAGAAAGACGTGGTCAAAGCATTATACATAGGTGTGGCTGTTCTTGTTGCGGCCGCTGTGGCTTTCGCCGTTGTCTTTGGTGTGGGTTCTCTGCCTGAGGTTTCCGACATATCTATGAGAAAAGGCACAAACAGCGCCGGAATCTTCTTTGACCTTCACAACAGAGGGTTTCTGCGGGACTGTGTTGTAGGTGTGGAGGTTTTGGGCGAGGGACACATGGGTGAGGAGGTTCTTCTGGCCGAGCTCCACAGAACGGTCATGGAGGACAATGTCATGAAGATGGTGAAGGTTGACAAGGTCTGTGTCGAGCCTTTCAGCACGGTTAAAATGCGTGGAGCCGAGGGAGAGGGATACCATGTCATGGTCTTCGGCGAACTAGAGCATTTCGACAGCTTCCACGTACATCTCAAGATGGAGAGCGGCAAAGTCATCCACTTCTACGCCCAGCCCACCGGAGCCGGTTCCCAGCACACCCATTAAACACCACGTCCCTGGTCAATCTAAGGCAGAATATATAAAGGGGGAATTATAGGGGATTGACGATGTCGGCAAAACCACACATGAACCTTGTGGTCATAGGACACGTTGACCACGGAAAATCGACGACGATGGGTCATTTTCTATACAAGATGGGGGCTATCGACGAACGCACGCTGAAGACCTACGAGGAGGAGGCGAAGAAGATAGGCAAGGAGAGCTTCAAGTATGCTTGGGTGCTTGACAGGGTTAAGGAGGAGAGGGAGAGAGGGCTAACAATAGACCTTGCCTTCCAGAAATTTGAGACAAGGAAATATTACTTCACGCTGATCGACGCGCCTGGGCACAGAGACTTCGTCAAGAACATGATTACAGGAGCAAGCCAAGCTGACGCAGCGATATTGGTTGTCTCCGCGAAGAAGGGCGAGGCTGAGGTCGGCATAGCTCCAGGCGGACAGACCCGTGAACACGCCTACCTCTCTTTCGTTCTCGGCATCAGGCAGATTATTGTCCTTATAAACAAGATGGACGATAGCTCGGTGAACTGGTCGAAGGAAAGGTATGAAGAAGTTAAACAGATGGCTGGTGACCTTCTAAAAACCATCGGCTACAACATCGCCAAGATAAACTTCATACCTGTATCCGGCTGGCTGGGAGACAACCTGACCGAGAAAAGCTCCAACATGCCTTGGTACAACGGCCCCACCTTACTCGAGGCGTTGGACATGCTGGAGGAGCCGCCAAAGCCTATAGACAAGCCTCTGAGGATACCGATTCAGGGTGTCTACTCAATCAAAGGCGTTGGAGTTGTCCCAGTTGGGAGAGTTGAGCAAGGGATTTTGAAACCGGGCGACATAGTGGCGATTTATCCAGGGGGGTTGAAGGCTGAGGTCAAGTCGATAGAGATGCATCATCAGTCGCTTCAGCAGGCGATTCCCGGCGACAACATCGGGTTCAACCTGAAGGGTGTTGAGAAGAACCAGCTGTCCCGAGGAATGGTTGTCACAAAGCCCGATACACCCATACCCGTGGCCAAAGAGTTCATCGGACAGATATACGTCATCTATCATCCGACGGCCATAGCTGTTGGATACACGCCGGTTCTCCACATACACACGGCGCAAACCGCTGTCAAGTTTGTTGAGCTTATCCAAAAGATGGACCCGAGGACAGGCCAGGTAACGGAGAAGAACCCATCTTTCATCAAGACCGGTGACGTAGCGGTTGTGAGACTAAGGCCGCTGAACCCAGTCGCACTGGAGCCGGCAAGCGTGTCGCCTGAGCTGGGGCGCTTCGCCATAAGAGACAGCGGAATGACCGTTGCGGCAGGTGTGGTGAAAGAGATAACCGAAACAGCCCAATAAACAATTTTCTTTATTTTTTTATTTTGTCGTCATCTGCATCTCAATAGCAACGTCATCGGGTATCTGTATCCGCATTATCTGACGCATCACTCTCTGGTCGGTTATGCCGAGGTCTATCAGCCTACGGTGTATACGCATCTGATGTTTTCGCCATGTTTTAGTACCCTCTCCGCATGGGGATTTGCGGGTGGGTATAACCAGTTTTTTCACTGGAAGAGGTATGGGTCCCGATATCTTGGTGCCTGTTTTCTCAGCGATGTCCCTTATCTCTCTGCACACCTCCTCGAGCTTAGAGAGGTTTGTGCTGGTCACTTTGATTCTCACTATTTGCGTCATCGCGGTCTAACCAACTATGGGTCTTGAGCCAAGGTAAAAACCTTAACTTCAGAGAGCCCTACGCGTCACGTCGCTGTGTCTGAACCGAAGCCACGCAATGAGGAAAAACACGGTGGAGTATATGAAGATGCTTGCCGCGGCGAGCCACAGGTTCTCGGCACCTAAACCGGTGAAGGGGGCGCCGGGTGTGTTTAAGCTCAGTCCCAGGGCGTCGGTTAAGATGGTAGGTGTCAGCCCCGTAGAAGCCCATGAGGGTAGAAATCTCACAACCTCTCGGAGCGTCAAGTCTCCCGCGATTAAGGCAACGAAGTTTGCATAGGTTTCGACCAAGACCGACGCGAAGAAAACTGCTCCCGCAACAATGGTCGACATCATGCTTCTCCTCAGAAGCTCTCCAAAAGCGAGACCAATCGCGTAGAAGGGTGCGGCCGAGGCTATAGAAGCCGCGAGGGCTATGGGAAATATCTCAACTTTGCTCTGCGGCCCGAAAACATACCATGACACCGAGAGGGAGAGTATGGAGTAGGTGAAGACGATTAGGAATAGAAGGACTAGGCCGCCGACTGTTTTGCCGAGGAAGTAGCTGCTTCTCTTAAGGGGCCGTGTCATCCAGTAGTCCGCTGTTCCCAGTTCATACTCCTCCGCCGAGGTGGAGGAGCCTATGGTGAGGGCGAGCACATGAAGAAGGCCTGCAGATGGGGCTATTATCCCCAGCGTCCAAGCCGCTCCAGAGAAGGTTTCTATAAACTGCGGCGGCAGCCTCGTCAACACAAGATATAGGCCTAATTCGAGGAGAAAAGTTATGGCCACTAGTATCAGAACCCTTCGCCGTGCAAGGCTTTTTCGCAGCTCATACTCTATGAGGATGAGAGGGACTTTAGCCGCTGACAGATTCCTTCACCCTGTTGATGAACACCTCTTCAAGGGAGGGCTGTGATATCCTGAACTCTCTTAACCCGTAGCCGAGGTTTACAATTTTTTCTGCGATTTTTTCACGTGGGTCGAGTGAGGAGTCGACGGAGATGACGACTTTGTTTGCTTCGAAGGCGACTTCGAGAACGCCGGAAATTTCTTCAAGAGCTTTGGCGAGTTTCCCGTCTGGCTCAGAGACAAGCTCAGCAACAACCTTGGTTTCTGGACTGTTGTTTAATATGTTCATTACCATGTCTTCGAAGACGGTTTTACCCATGTAGACCATGGCTACTCGGTCGGAAAGTCTCTGAACTTCGTAAAGCTCGTGTGAGGAGAAGATGATGGTTTTGCCCTGTTTTCTGAGCTGGAGTAGAACGTCGCGGATGTGGGCTCTGCCGACGGGGTCTACTCCGAGCATCGGCTCGTCGAGGATGAGTAGGGGAGGGTCTCCTACCAGAGCTTGTCCGATGGAGAGACGCTGCACCATACCTTTTGAGAAGTTTCCGATTTTTCTGTCGGCGTGGTTAACTAACCCCGTCAAGTCAAGAATCCGCCTAACCTCGTTATCAGCGTCTTTTCCGATAATTTTTTTCATGTTGCATGTTACGCGAAGAAGTTTCTCGGCGGTGAAGAATGGTGGATAGTTTGGAATTTCGGGGGAGTAGCCTATCTTCTGGTTGACTTTCTCCGGGTGGCTGTATGGGTTTAACCCGTAGACAGATACTTTTCCTCCGCTGGGTTTCAGCAATCCCAGTATGGCGCGTAGAGTGGTGGTTTTGCCTGAGCCGTTGGGCCCCACGAGACCATAAACCTCCCCCTCGCCTACATGTAGGGTTATGGGGCCTATTCTTGTTCCATCACCGTAAACCTTGGTGAAAGAGTCGACGACTACGACGGGGTTCTTAGACATAGTGAGCCTTTCTCTCCCCAGGCTCCGCGGCTCTCCCTTTTCTCCGCATGCTCAAAAATGATACAGCACCTATTGTCGCCAGCCCAGCGGCCAGCACCGCCCCGACTCTGTCAAAGTAAGCCGAGGAAGCTGTGGCTTGTTCCTGAACAACAATCCGCTGCCCACCCATCTCGAAGAATTCTCCAGAGACAGATGGAAACGCTGCGAAAAATGAAGCAGGCGTGGCTGTGAGAGAGAATGGTGAGATGGCTGCGGTGATGTTGAATGCTGAGAGATCTACATTGCTTTCCCTGAGGCTCATCTTGAATGATGCTGTTTTCTGTCCCGTTTCTGTGTAGACAAGGTCAACACTGTAAACAACCTTTGAGGAGGCGATGTTTTCGATAACTCCCTCAAGCCTCGCAGATTCACCAACTCTATCCACAGTCGCGGACACACGATAAACCTCAGTCACATACTCAAAGCCTGAGACCGCTCTAAGCTCCTCGCCCACCTTCTCGACAGAAAGGGTTAGACTAACGTTATCTCTGCGGAAGCTGTACACACCCTCATAGGCAGACAAGTCCACGGCAGGTGGGGAAAAGTAGCTGCTCGGCACATTCTTCTCAATTGTAGCGACACCGTCGTTGAATGTTGCCACGCCTCTTAGACGCAGCCTCCCATCAGGCAAAACATCGAGCACGGAGAGGGAGAACTCTCCAGAGACCGTTTCACCATCGCTTTTCGTCAACACATAACTATACGAAAAATAGTTATCCTTCTCAAAACCCGTCGCCGTAGAGAAAAACATCAGCACGAGAAGAAGTAATCCTAAAAAGAATCTCATCGATTTAACATTTGCAGCAGAACAATTTAAAGGTAGCCAATTTACACGACTGGTACAGCCATGGAGATGGATTTGACGACTCTGCGGGCTGAGTCACGTCGTCTAGCGGTGGAGCTTGTGAAGGTGCTCGCAGCTCGTAGAGAGATAGTGAACAAAATTGCAGAGCATAAAAAAACACTGGGGGTGGAAGCTGTTGCACCCGATGTCGAGAAAGAGGTTAGAAGAGCCATGCTTGAAGAAGCCGCTAAACACGGCATACCCGAAGAAACCATCAACCGCATAGCAACCATTATCTTCTCTGACGCAGTTGAGCAACAGACGTCAACACCAAAACAGAAGCTCACACATTTCGACATTTTGAGAAGAGCTGTCGAGCTTCAGAAAAACGGGCGCGAGGTTCAGAGACTCGAAGTCGGTGAACCAGACCTAGGCGCGCCGCCGGAGGTAAGACACTCTGCAGCGAACGCTCTTTTGGAGGGATACGCAAGATACATAGACTCACGTGGGCTTGCTGAGCTGCGTGCACAGATAGTCAACCAAGTTTATGAAAAGCATGGGTTCGAGATAACTCCTGAAAACGTGGTTATCACCCCCGGTGGAAGGTTCGCCATCTACCTCGCAGCCAAAACTTTACTGCGTGAGGGTGATGAGCTTCTCGTCATAGACCCGTCTTGGCCGATGTACAGGCAGGTGGCCCCGTTTGTGGGAGCAAGGTCTGTGCACGTCAAGACATTGTTTGAAGACGGCTGGACACCGTCCATCGACGCAGTAGAAAGACACATCAGCTCCTCAACCAAGGCAATCATCCTCAACTACCCCAACAACCCCACTGGAAAAATCCTCGACCGAACAACCTTCAACAAACTCGTCGAACTCGCCACAGACCACGGCATCACCGTCATAAGCGACGAGGTCTACGCAGACTACGTCCGAGACGGACACGTCAGCATACTCGACAACGACCTTGGGAAACAACATGTCTTGATACAATCCTTCTCGAAGAGCTATGGAATGACAGGCTATAGAATCGGATACGTCATCGCCGACAAAAATCTTGTAGCGAAGATGGCGTCGATAATCGGCTTAGTCATCACATGTGTTCCAGAGTTTATTCAGAGAGGAGCTCTGACGGCCCTGGGTCTCCGGGATGCGCCGAAAGAATATGCGGCCATTATGATGCGTAGGATGGAGAAGGCTGTTCACGAGCTCGAGAAAATCGGGGCAGAATTTTATAGGCCAGACGGAGGGATGTATGTCTTTCCCCGCATAGGGAAACTGGGCGAAGACGCCATGGCAACTGCCTTTGAATTACTTGAGTCAAAAGGTGTAGCGGTTGCGCCGGGTTCACTGTTTGGAGGCTACGACGATTTTATCAGAATCTCTCTGGGAGCACCCGACGAGTCGATAGTTAAAGGAATCAGGCTTCTCGGCGAGTTTATCGCGGAAAAAGGTAGGGCACGTGGATAGGAAAAGGGCCCTTGTCATCGGCGCAGGTCCCATGGGTCTCTGGATGGCGCGAAACCTTGCAAGAAGAGGTTACAGCGTAGCGATATATGACAAAAACAGGAACAAGCTAAAAAAGATAGAGGGCTATGGAATCTCGGCAGCGAAATCCCTGAAAGAAGCTCTTTCCACCAGCAGCCTAATCGTGTTAGCGGTCGGGGCTTCTAACGCAGCCGCCCTCCTGCCAAAGCTAATGTCTACAGTCAGCGGAAAAACAATCCTCGACATCTCCTCGATCAAAACACCGGTGGCCAAGGCACTCGCCAAACATCAAAGCAACAGCAACATGGTTGTTCTTGTTCACCCTCTATTTGGCCCAGGAACCAAAAAACTAAAGGACAAAAACATCGTTTTCATCCCGTTCAGAAAACCAATCGAAGAATACAGAGTCTGCGAAGAAGTTTTCCATCCATGCAAAATATTGCGGATGAGCGTCGAAACACACGACAGGAAGATGGCTTCGGCGATGGCTTTGCCGCGGCTCTTGATCCTTGCCCTGCTCAAGAGCTGGAGCATGGCTGATGTGAAGCCTCTCACAGTCAGCCAAAAAGCCCTCATGCTGGTCGCCTCACCAATGCTCAGCGAAAGCCCCAACCTCTTCAAAGAAATCACCGAGAAAAACCCATACACCGAAGAAACCTTAACAGACGCGGTGAAAACACTAAACCAGTTTAGAAACAATCCCTCGACAGCGTCAAGAATCTTCAAACAGCTACAGACCAAAAAACTCGTGAAAGGCTATGCCAAAATCTACCAACTCCTAGAAGAAGCCGCCTCCAAAACAGTGTAGACATTATTAACAGGTCGCGCCAAGCTGGAGACATGAAGGACGACCAGTGCCTAAGAATTGTTTACTCTAAGAGGGAGACCCGCGAGTTCCTCGACAAACCGGTTGACATGGAGACAATCAGTAAAATTCTAGAGGCGGGGAGGCGTGCGGGAAGCGCCAAAAACAGGCAGCCGTGGCAATTCATACTCATAAGAGACAAAGAAAACCTGCAGAAGCTCTCTGAATACGGACAGTTTGCACAGCATCTTCCCAGCGCCGCGTTCGCCGTAGTCATAACAATACCCGACACATATTTTCAGGACAGGTTTGACGCGGGAAGAGCGGCTCAGAACATGATGCTGGCTGCACACATCCTCGGCCTAGGCTCATGCCCAATAACCCTCCACAGCGAAGAAAAAGCCAAACACTATCTCAACATACCGGGCGACCAACGCATAGCCATCTGCATAGCATTCGGACACCCCAAACCATCCAAACCACTAGGCAAAATAATCAGAAAACCACTACAAGAGATACTCCACATAGAAAAGTACGGCGACCAGCCGAAAAGCTAAGCTTTTTAGACGACCAACAAAAAATACATCCGACAATAGATGCCGGGGTCCCCAAGCCTGGTATGGGGCTGGTCTGCTAAACCAGTGGCCTTTGGCCGCGCGGGTTCAAATCCCGCCCCCGGCGGATAAACTGCCGCCCATACGGTTATTCTTTCCACCAGATTTCTGTGAGCCGTTTTTTGATTATCAAAGGTTTTAGGTAGTGGATGGTTTTCTCCAATCCATCTTCCTGGCTCATCACGGGGTCTTCGTGCTCGTAGCTCATGACATAGTCGTAGCCCACTTCCGCGAACGCGGTGATGACTCTTTTCCACGGAACCTGTCCCCATCCAGGTATTCTAAACCTGAAGCCTCTACCAGGCCTTAGCCAGCTACCTGTGGGAATCGCTCCTGATGTTGGTAGATTTTCGGCCACAAGCTCCCCGTCCTTTGCGTGTGAGTGGAAGATTCTGTCTCCGAATTTTTTGATGAAGACAACTGGGTCAATGAGCTGCCATACCAAATGGCTTGGATCAAAGTTGAACCCAAACTCCTTCCTCCAATTAATCGCTTTGAGAGCCTGTTCCGCTGTTTCCACGTTATAAGCCAGTTCCTGCGGATGAACCTCGTGTGCAAACTTGACGCCGCAGCTGCTGTAGTAATCCAGTATCTCTCCCCATCGTTCAGCGAACAATTCGAAATAGGACTCGAAAATCTTGTCATATCCGAATGGGAAGTTGTACCATGCCCCCCAGTTGGGGCACCCTATAAAACCCACTACAACGGGGACATCAAGTAGGTTGGCGACATCACATGTCTTTTTCATTCTCTCGATGCCATACTTCACCTTCTCTTCAGGACTTCCTCTATAGACAGCATCGGTCGAGGCGTCATGAGGCCCCAATACCAACTGTCCTTCAAGATGGTTAGATACAGCCGAAATGAATAGATTGTTGTCTTCTGTTACCCGTTTTATTTCCTGAGCACCTCCGCCCAAGGCCTTGTCTATGTCTAAATGCAGGCTTCCTCGCCAGCATGCAAGTTCGACTGCCTCATAGCCAAGAGACGCGACTTTTGGGACAACTTTTTCTAAAGGAATTTCATTGTATAGAACCGTAAAAACGCCTAACTTCATCGTGTATGTCTTTTTCTGAACCTTTATATGCTTTAATAAACTAAAAAATGTTAGGGTGTTTCAATGGTGTGTCCTTTGCCGGGCCCGGTGGGACTTGAACCCACGACCTCCGGCTCCGAAGGCCGCCGCGCTATCCATTCTGCGCCACGGGCCCTGCTGTTTATTATGTTGCCGATGGTTATAAAATGTGGTGGCCCGGGGTCATAGTGTCAGGAGTCCGTGGATGAACAGTGGTATGAAGACGAGGCTTAGTGTGTTGAGGAGTTTGATGAGTATGTGGAGGCTTGGTGCGTAGGTGTCTTTCATGGGGTCGCCGACTGTGTCGCCTACCACGGCTGCCTTGTGGGCGTCTGAGCCTTTCCGACCCGCTATCTCGAGGTATTTTTTGGCGTTGTCCATCGCCGCTCCTCCGTAGAAGCCGAGTATGGCCAGAGGAATGGCTGAAACTGTTGCTCCGATGACGAGTGCGCCCACAGCCCTCCAGCCCAGGAATATTCCAAGCAGAATGGGTGAGAGTGTGACGATTAGTGTTGGCGCGACCATCAGCTTAAGCGCTGTCCGAGTTGAGATGTCTACGCATCTTCCATACTCTGGTCTTGCTTTGCCTTCGAGGATGCCCTTTATCTCCCTAAACTGTCTTCTCACTTCTTCAACCATTTGGAAAGCTCCTATGCCGACCGCTTTGACGGCGTATCCTGAGAAGAGGAATGGTAGCATGGCTCCTATGAAGAGGCCTATGAGGATGGCTGGAGTGTTGAGCTGGAGCTGGGTTGAGAGCTGCTCGATGTTGGTGAGTAGCTTCGTTGAGAGCTCGGGGGTGAGGTGGCTTAGCTCGATTATGCCTGCCATGTATCTTCCGACTTCGAGGAGGAAGGCTTGGAAAAGCAGAAGAGCTGCGAGGGCGGCTGAGCCCATGGCGTAGGACTTTGTCAGAGCCTTTGTGGTGTTGCCGAGTGCGTCAAGGGGTTCGAGCCTATCTCGTATTGTTTTGGGTGCGTTAGCCATCTCAGCTATTCCTCCGGCGTTGTCCACAATCGGGCCCAGGCCATCCATCGTCAGAACAAAACCAGCTGTTGAGAGCATTCCCATCGTTGCCATGGTTGTGCCGAACACCCCGCCGAGGAAGAGGTCGGGTAAGCCGACAGTTCTTGCCCACTCGATTCCGAGAAGGAATGAGATGGCTATCGCTATGACGACGGTTATCACAGGCAGGGCTGTCGAAATCATTCCGACTGAGAGGCCTGAGACAACTGTGAGAGCGGGGCCTGATTCGCTGTTTGTTGCGATTAGGCTGACATGCCGTGATTTGAGGCTGGTGTATATTTCGCTGTAGAACATGATGAGAATTCCCGCCACCAGCCCCACTAACATTGTGACGAAGAGTGGAAGGAACCCGCCTCCGAAGACCGTGCTTGTTACGAGATACATCAGTACAGCCGCTACGATGGATGTGATGATTAAGCCGTTGCGTAGAGGCTCTATGGATTCTTTGAAGCTTTTCTGATAAAGGGCCCATCCAACGCCCGCGAGTGTGGCGATGACGCCTACCGCTCTCACAACGAGGGGGAGAACCACGTATGTCTCGTTGATTTTCTCAAAAAGTATGATAGATATGATGAGTGCGACAATCATTCCCCCAAGGTTTTCAGCGGTCACGGATTCGAAGAGGTCTGCTCCTCTTCCAGCCTCGTCGCCAACGTTGTCGCCCACTTGGTCAGCTATCACAGCGGGGTTACGCGGGTCGTCTTCAGGTATCCCTGCTTCAACTTTGCCCACCAAGTCGGCACCGATATCGGCGCTCTTCGTGTAAATACCGCCTCCCAGCTGCGCGAAAAGCGCTGCTAGGCTCGCGCCGAAGCCGAAACCGGCCAGCACGCCGGGGTCGCGGAAAACGATGTAGAGAATAGTTAGCCCGAGCAGGCTCATGGCTATTACCGCTAGGCCGAGGGCTGCTCCGCCCATGGTTGCGACTCTGAGGGCGCTCACAGAGTCTTTGGATGCGGCGTAGGTTGTGCGGACGTTTGCCCTTGTGGCGGAGTCCATGGCTATTGTGGCCGCGATGAGAGAAAAGGCCACGCCGAGGAGGAAGCTGCCGCCTATCTGGAGGCCGTAGACAAGCCCTCCCATCTGCGGAAAAGCCGCGAAGCTGACGATGATGAGTATGAAGATGAAGATGCTTATGGTGAAGATGGTTCTGTACTGGCGTTTCAGGTAGGCGATGGAACCTTCTCTGATAGCTGCCCAAACAGAGACAAACTCGGGCCCACCTTTCGGATAGCGGTTAACGAGTGCGACGAAGCCGACAGCAGAGAGAGCGCCTAGTGCGCCGAGAAGTAGGGCGATTGTTAGAAAATCTACCATCATCTCGGCGGATGAAGTTTTCCCTCTTCTATAAGAGTTTAATGAGAGCTTGTTGTAGGGTAAGCGATATATTGGGCTAAAAGGCTCTTACTTTTTGTGGATGAGATTCTTCCGCCGGGACAGGTGTGGGCGAGGAACTGGGTTATCTACTCTGCATTGGGGACTCCGAGAATAGATGTGGAGAGTTACAGGCTTCGTGTTACAGGCCTTGTTGAGGAGCCTCGTGAATACAGCTATCAGGAGCTTCTCGAGATGGCTGATGTCGAGTATGTTAAGCCTTTCCACTGTGTGACCAAGTGGAGCATAAGGGATGTGCGTTGGACGGGTGTCAGCCTGAAGAGGTTGCTGGAGAATTCGCGGGTCAAGAGGGAGGGGAAGTGGCTGATGTTTGTTTGTGCGGATGGATACACCGCTCCAGTGCCGTTGGAGGATGCTTTATCCGATGACGCGATTGTCGCGCTTAAGATGGATGGGCGCCCGCTCGAGGTTGACCAGGGTTTCCCAGCGAGGCCGTTTATTCCGCATCTCTATGGATGGAAGAGCGCCAAATGGCTTGTCAAGATGGAGGTGCTGCCGACCTATGTGGATGGATACTGGGAGATGTATGGATATCACGAGAGAGGCAATGTTTGGGGGGAGGAGAGGTTTAAGGGCATGGGGTTCAGACACGCACTAAGAAAGGCCGCGGGGATCATTCAGAGGGGAATTTGAGAAACTTTGGCCAATTAGTCCTAGCCGACCCGACGTAAAGCACGGGCTTATACACTCTGAAAGCCCAGTATTCGCCGAAGTCATCCAAAGCCCTTGCATCAACGACCTCTGCGACATAAAGTATGTGGTCGCCTGTGTCAAGACGTGTTGCGACTCGGCATTCGAGGTATGCGCTTGCGTCGCGGAGGATGGGAGCTCCTGTGTTTTCGCCAGGCCTATGCATTAAGCCGCATTCCTTTAGTTTGTCGACTGTTGAGGCTGCGGCGGGTTTTGATAGTAGCTCCATTTTTTCCACGTGTTCATGGGAGAGCCAGTTGACTGAGAAGTGCTGCGACTTCTCCACGAGCTGGGTTGTTGTGTGGTTTTTTCCGAGGGCGGTGGCGACTCTGGGTGGGTTGAATGAGACGGGCATGATGCTTGAGGCGAGAAGTCCTCCGACTCTTTCTCCATCTGTTGCGGCGATGACTGCGGCTACCTGTGGGTAAAAAAGCCTGTGAAACCTCTCAAACGGAACCTTGTTCAAATCCATCCCCGCATGTGAGAAGTTGATATGCTTCGTCAAGGGATGAAATTCTCCTGATGTTTGGAGCGGGCTTGACTCTCCTGTTCCAGTTCTGGTCGTAGAGGAAAACCGTGCGCCGTGTGTTTGCAAGTTTCTCGGCGAGATGGGGGGAGTCGTCGATGTAGACGTCGTAGATGAAGCTGGTCTTGCTTGCTTTGAGGGGCACCCACATGAACCGTCTATACTTTATGCCATGCTGTTTAAGCCACTGCTTGACATACTCAACTGTCTCGGCGGGTCTCTGAGTCAAAATATCCACATCCCCCACCTTATTCAGTTGCTCAACATCTTCGGCGACATCATCTTCGATGGGCTGGAGCTCGGTCCATCTTCTCCAGCTCCGGGTAATCAGGTCTATAAACTCTTGACGCGTCATAGAGAGCTTGACCCAGAACTCCCACTCAGTTATCATGTCACGAGATATACGGTGTCCCGTATCCTCCTCATAAAGCCTGATAATCATCCCCGCGAGGTCGGCGAGGACACCGTCAACGTCGAGCGCTATTTTCATCGCCGTCTGCCCCGTAATGCTTGGCGAGAAGGGCTGCGATGTAAACACTTCTCAGCTCCTCTTTTAGATATAACTCCAGGATTTCTGCGAGTTTCGATGGCTTGGACCTTATCAGACGCATGCTGGGTCTCCTACGTTTCTCGAGCATGGTTCTAGCCAGCAAGTCGCCTGGTTCGATGCTTCTCCTGAGGCTGAGAGATTTCTCCACCGAGTCGAGAGACAGGTCGCTTGAAAGCTTTTTCTCGAGAAGAGGCCGCACATCCAGCAGCTGTCCACTATGCTTTAGCCCGGTTAACAAGGCACGTAGGCTGGAGAGACCCGTCTCTTCAAGAACTGATTGGAGGGTTTCAAGGCTGTAGACCGCCAAGGCAAATCCTTTGTCAACCAGGCTGCTGAGCTCCGAGAGGATGGGTGAAGTCGACTCGGTTGGGGAACCCATCTCAAAAACGCCTGTGTAGACTTTATTCTCCTCGCCGTCGAAAATACCGATACAGAAGAGGCCTGCGCGAAGGTCCTCTCTGAGAAGGAGAGGAACAGCGGCGACCGAGGCTAGTTTAAGGGCCCTCGAGGGCCTGGGCAGGCTGACAACAGTCGGGCCCAGCTGCAACGCTATCCTCTCCCGAGCAAGCACATAGTCAATAATCTTAAGCGCATAACTTCTCGCCGTCTCCCAGTCAAGTTTCCGAGCAAGAAAATCGGCGTAAACCTCTTCATCGATTTGCTGAAGAATTATCTCGTCAAGCTCATCCGGCGTGTATTGCTCAACATCTCTACGGAGAGCTCTCCAGTCTATTGTTGGAAGATGGCCCGCGCATTCGCCTTCATAGAATCTGACAAACTTTCTTTCCGCCAACACAATCATGTCAAACTTCATAATCATGAGTGAGAGGTGATGTATTCTTCTCAATACTATGAGGATGAATGATGCGCCTAGGCGGAGAAGAGCTGTGTCGTCTAGGGGTGAGGCTTCGACAGCGTAGCCGTAGGTGTAGTCCCCGTAGATTCCATATGTTGGTGTGGGGACCTCGACAACTTTCGCATCTCTTGTCACGTAGGTGCGGTCGCCAATCGTCATCAGTCTTCTGCGCCCCGAGTAAATCCTCCACTCCACTCTCTGTGGAAACTCCGTGAACTGGCCGAAGCCGTTTGAAGGTAGTTGAGCGACAAGATGTATAACGGATTTTATGTTTCCTCTGTGAAAGTCCCGCACAACATTCGGCTCCTCCCCCCATCTCTGCTTTATACGCTGATATTCCTCCAGAACCGGTGCCAACGCATCATGTCGCCGCAGTCTGCTTTCGTTAAGAGAGTCAACAACTACCGCTGTAACAATCCGCCCCATTCTTCCGCCTGTCCTCATCTCGGCCACAACTCCGTCACTGCTGGGGTCAAAGGCCCCGGGCTGAAACTTCTCCACCAAGTCAACATGCGAGATGTCCTCGAGGTTACGGAGGCCGCCGTCCTCCGATGTTCTCCATCTCTTCACACCATAAGGGGGCGCAAACTCGTAAAAATTCATCTTAACCCACGCCATCTTTCCCGTGTAGGTTAGTTCACCGTCTTTCTCGAGGCCGAGACCTCGGAGAAAAAGCACATCCTCTCTTGAAAGCATTTTCCTTTTGTGTGGTGATTGATAGTCGAAAAGTGTTTTGAATAGTTTTCGGTAATCATTGTCACGGTGGGCGAGGGTCTTCTCAAGAGGTAGTTCTGTCCATTTGCGGAAAACTTCTACGCCTCGGCTTAGGAGGTCTCTGTCCCACTGGCTAAAAGGTATGACTATCGTCTCTGTCCAAGGTATGTCGGGTCTCCTACCCTTACGCCCCTCCCGCTGCCAGTACTCGCGCACGGTTTGCGGAAGCCCGAGGTGGACCACTCGCCGTATCAAGCCTATGTCTATTCCTTGGCTCAGTGTTCTCGGTGTGAAGATAAGTTTAACCACACCCTCTCGAGCGGCTTGCTCAATCTCTCTACGCTGAGTTCTAAGAAGAAGATGATGATGGCTGGCAACTCTGGGAGACTCGCCTGTCTCTTTTTTTATTTTCCGAGCAAACTCCTCTGCAGAAGCTATGCCCGTGGTGAAAACCAGCGTCAAAGCCTCGTCATCGACATAGTGTTTGATAATCTCTGAGGGGTCTCCGAAATAGTCGGGAAAATCTACTCCAGCAGCTTTAGCCGTCTCTACAACCTTGAAAAAGCTGCGTCGAAACTCTTCAAAGTCGTCAAGAGCTTTCAGAATGTCTCGGCCAGCTCCCGCTTCTACGAGTTTGTCGCGTTGAGCAGCTATGGTTGTCCAGATTTTTTTCAGCGATTTTCCCAGAACAAGATATGTTCTGTTTTCGGAGCGGTAGGGCTGTCCATCCACGATTGCTGTTTTTCTACCGTTAATCTCTGTGAGGATTTGAGCCGCTTCCGCGGGGTCAGCTATCGTGGCCGTCATAATTACAAGCTGAAACCGAGGGTTGACGTATTCGTGAAGAATCTGAGCCATGCCGAGAAGGATAGCGATGGAGCGTGGGCCGTAGAAGTCAAACTCATCGAGAACAACAAGCCCTACTTCGCCGATAAAATCTCTCAAAAAAGCAGGTTTACCGACTCCGATTCTCTTCAGTTCGTTGAGTAGGTAGGCGGGGTTTGTTATGACGAGGTCAGCCTCTTTCACCATGTTCCTCACAACACGGGCCCCGCTACGCCGAACCAGCTCCTCTTTCCGCAATGCATCAATCGCAACAGCCTTCAAACCCAGTGACATACAGTAGTCGCTCAGCCTCTCTATCTGGTCGTTGGAGAGTGCGAGAGTAGGATAAACAGCCAGGGTCTTGACGCGGTAGGCTGCAGTGTAGAGGAACCAGGCCTCGGTCTTTCCGCTTCCAGTACCAGCCTTGAGAACAAGGTTCTCCCCACGGGCCAATGAATCGAAAGCCTCTTTCTGATGAATGTATAGATGTTTTTCAGCAAGTTTTCTGCTTCTAACGTTTTCGGATGAAGCGAGTGCTGGGAGGATGTCGGAGAAAGTTTCACGAGACAACTGAGGAGAAACCGCTGGCGTAACAAATTTGACGTAATCGAACCCAAGTCTCTCGAGAAGCTTTTCAGAATCCATCAAACTACGTGTCTTCACCTCTCAACCTGCATTCTGACACTCTGTATGACATCGTCGCTATACCCCAGCTTCTTCAACCCCTTCAGCACCAAAGCGAGATAGGAGGCCGAAGGCTTCAACCGAGTCCTCGGGTTTGTAGCAACATAGACATAGGCCTCCACAGGTTTACCGTCGGACTCGACCGTTATCTTGCGTCTATGGTAGAGGTGGGGAACACCCTCATACTTGTCCAGCTTCTCCAACTGATTCTCCTCCAGCAAATAGATTGCACCATAAACAATCGAGCCAGGTGATTCCTCAATGCTGGCTACTCCTCCTCGCCAGCTGCTGGAGAAAACGTTGAAGACGAGTCTGTGGTCTCTTAGAATCGCGGGTTTTAGGTCAAGCCACTCCCCCACCCGTCTTCTCATACCTTCTTGGTCAAGGTTTGAGCCATATGCGAAATACCAGACAGCCATTCCAGCCTCTACAAGATGAAGTACTCTTTATCAACTCTTCTGTTTTCGACGCCCAACCTCGAGACCTCAAACTTTACTCCACCATGTAGAATGGCGTATTCTTTTCCGAAGAGAGCTGCCTCAGCTATTCTTCCTATTGCGTCGGATTTCATTACACCGCTTCCGCTGGCCCCTGTTACGACGAGGCAGTTTAGGAACCTGAAGATTAGAGGGTTTCCGTCGAGATAGTTCATGGAGTAGGTGCCGGCCCACATGGATGAAGCCCTTGCGTTGAGGAACTGTGGATAATACTTGACGAGGGGCGGGTAAACGTTATCAATGTAGTAGCTTGGCTCAGGCTCATCATCCAGCCCAAATCCTCTCCCGAATTCGTCTGTTAGGCTGACCCAGAAGGCTTTGTCACTTATCCTTGGCACTATGTAGAGTCCGTTAGGGAAAAACATCATCGGCATCGGTCTTCCACCGTCCCATGTATTTGTTAAGAGTTTGTGAAGCTCTCCTTCAGCCGATACTACGAAGAGCTGTCTCTTCTTTGCTTTTACGAAACAGTCTACGCCCAACGGGTCCAATAGCTGCGGTGTCCAAGAACCTGTCGCGACAACCACTTTCCCAGCCCTTATCACCTCACCGTCAACCACCACACCCGCAACCCTAACCTTCTGCCAAGCCCTCGGCTCACGCGGAATACCCAGAGGGTTCTCAGGCTCCAGTAGAAGCTTCTCAACCCTTTTACCAAGAATGAGCTCAACACCAGCCTCGATACATCTTTTCTTGTATAGGTTAACCACTTTCTCCACATCTAGGAAACCACACCGCGGCGCAAACAAACCAGCCTTGATGTTGCTCAGCCCCATCAACATCGCCTCCTCGTCGCCGGTGAAGTCTGTGCGCATGTGCAATGTTTTTGAGAGAGTTTCGGGGCTAAGGAGAACCGCCTTACCCTCTTTAAGGAATGTTTCCACAACTGTTTTCACATTTTTTAGCCTGTTTTCGTCGAGGAGTATTAGGTATCCTACCTCCCTCATGTTTAGCGATGTTTCTCCGCTTGCCTCCGCTTCTCGTAGATGCTGTATGGTTGTCTCGGCAAGGACACGGTTAACGTATGATGTGAATATTCCCTGCCTGTATCCTCCCACGCTTTTCGCGGTGTTTCCCTGCCCAACATCCCTGCCTCGCTCAATAACCGTCACCGAAAGCTCCCTGTGAAGGCTCTTGATGTAGTATGCTGAGGCAAGTCCTAGAATACCTCCTCCGACCACAACCACGTCAATATCAGGCACGGCAAACAGAGAAACTTCTCGGCAAAAAGGGTTTATCAACAGACATATTAGGAGCCAGAAAGGTGTGGACACAGGTTGCAAATAATCAACAACTACCGGGTCGAGGTAGACGAGGCGGTGGAGCAACTTAGGAGAATGAATGCATCCAGGATACTGGTTCAGTCTCCCCTGGGCCTGCGCCATCTGGCTGCTTCTGTGGCAGAGCATCTAAAAAACAACAAGTTTGAGGTCCTGATGTCGAGCTCTAACTGCTGGGGAGGATGCGACATAGCCTACACCGAGGCAGGCGAATTAGATGTAGATGCGATAATCCATCTCGGACACAGCCGATTCCTCAGACACGACAAGCTCCCGACAATTTACCTCGAGTGCCGATACGCCGACCCGTCACCCATCTACGATTTGATGGACAAGATTGCGGCAGAGCTCACTGGACACGATAAAGTCGGAGTGGGGGCTAGTGTTCAATGGCTAGACTACCTGCCTTTCGTTAAAGAGAGCTTGGCTCAGAGAGGCATCGAAGCTTTTACGGCTGAACCAGACATGTACTCTGTTTATGAGTCTCAGGTTCTTGGATGCGATGTCTCCGCGTTAAAGAAGCTTGAGAAAAACGTTGATTGTTTCCTCGTGCTTGGAAGCATTTTCCATGGCCTGGGAATAGCTGTTTCCAGCACCAGACCAGTTTATGCGGCAGACCCTCATACCCAAAGGGTTGAAAACCTCGACAAAATGAGAGAGCGCATCCTCAGACAACGCTACGCACAGATCACACAGTTCCGTCAGAGCAGGACTGTAGGGGTTCTAGTCAGCATCAAGCCGGGGCAGAGGAGGCTCGGCCTCGCAAAGAAACTGAACAACATCCTCAACCAGCATGGAAAAAACAGCACTGTAGTCTCCGCTGACGAGATAACTTCTGCCACCATTTTGGAAAATGGTTTTGAAGCGTTTGTGAACACGGCTTGTCCCAGGCTGAGTATTGAGGACCAGTCCCGTTTTACGAAGCCTATGTTGCTGCCTGTGGAGGCTCTTGTTGCCTTGGGTTTAATGGAGTGGGAAGAGGTGGTGGAGCATGGTTTTCTGATGTATCCCTGGGGATGGCATGACGAAAAGGTGGGTGAGAGGTTTTGGAGAGGAGTGAGGCTGTTACAGGTTTGAGGAAGAAGCTTGTGGTGCCGGGCGAGGTTCTCTGCGTGTTGGAGGAATTTCTGCCAAGACTCGGCGCATTCGTCAACGGCGAAGGAAAAGTCAAGGCAAGGTTTCTCGGCGAAGCAGTCTACGACCTCAAATCCAAGGAAGTGAGTGTGAAACCTCTGAAGCAGATAATTGACCTACGTCCTGGGGACAGGGTTATAGCGGAGGTCAAGGATGTTCAGGACAAGATCGCGGTGGCTGAGGCCTTTCTGAAGCTTCCAAACACACCGCTAAAATATAGGAGGACAGGGGTCTTGGTTGCGAAGAGAAACGATGTCTTGGATAATCTTCTCGGCATCGGAGACATAGCGGTACTCACTGTCCGAGGAGTTTACCGTGGATTAAACACCTTCGACGTCTACTCTCCGGGATGTGGTGTGATGCTCGCCATATGCAGCGTTTGTGGAAACGTCTTAGACAAGAGAGATAACGTCCTCGTGTGCAGTAGATGTGGCAACAGGGAGAGGCGGAGAACAGTGTTAAAATACGGGAACTTGGATGTTCTTAAACAGTTGGTCGGTGAGGAGCTTTGAAGCTGAAAATCATCGAAGAAACCGGAGATTTCTTGGCGATAAGCGTGAATGACCTCGATCAATCGATAGTGAACCTCTTCACCGAAACCCTGAACAGTATCGACGGAGTGAGCTACGCGGGCTACAGGGTTGAGCATCCTCTCACTGGTGAGATAACGGTCTCGATAAAGGTTGAGCCTTCGAAGATAACGCCTCGGAAAGCAGTCGAAAAAGCTTTGGAGCGGCTTGAGGAAATTCTCAAGTCTCTTGACAGGGAGCTTGAGGTTTTGAGGTGATTGTATGGAGTTTTGTCCAAAATGCGGTAAAACCTTGACCCCCTCGAGGGTTGGGGGCAAGACCATGCTGGTTTGTAAAAAATGCGGCTATCAGAAGCCTCTCGAGGGAGAAAAATTAGTTATCAAGCTCGAGAAAGAAAACGTTGTCTCTAAAAACGTCGCCGCCATAGTTGAGGCGGAGGAGGCTCCATTACCGACCACATCCGACGTCGTCTGCCCACAATGCGGACACAACGAGGCAAAGTGGTGGACGGTTCAAACCCGGTCAGCCGACGAGCCTATGACACAGTTCTTCAGATGTGTTAAATGCGGGCACACATGGCGCGAATATGCCTAAAAAGTCACGAAGTTTAGAATCTTCCCGAACTGGAAAGGCTTGATGTTTTTCAGAAATTCATCAGATGCGGCTATGGCGCATACACCTACCAATTCACCGCGCCCCGAGACGATGTGTGTCCTTATCTCCTTCAATGGAACATGCGAGTCCAAGACACCCACCGAGACCAGTATGTTTTGTTTCAACGCTTCAAGAGGTAAATACAGCCTCTGGACAAGGCGTGCCTGTCTGTTTCTATACCTGATTTCCAGCCATCTATCCGATGTATAGGATTCAGTGTTTTGAGAATAGTACACCTTCTTCATGGTCGACAGGGCGAAGCCGGTCGCAACAACTGTGCCTGCTCTGTCTAATCCGAGGACCGCGTCAATCCTGTATCCTGAGAATTCTCGCAACATGTAGGCGACAAGGAGCTCGACCAAGCTGCTTTCAGAGACAATCTGTGAAACATCCACCTCATCATCATTCAACACCAAACGTTGATTTATGAGCGCAGGTATGTCCACGTTTGAGATAAGCTTCTCTATCAGGACAGCCGCACGTCTTCCACGAGGTATGGTTTTGTTGGTCACATATCTTGTCAGGGTTGAGACAGGTATACCAGTCTGCTTAGAGAGAATTTTATAATCCATGCTGGTTTTCAGCGTTTTCAAAATCTGAACAGCGAGGTATGATGAGTAAGCGTTCGGAGTCGTCTTCAAACCTTTCCATCATGCGATTGCTCAAATATAGGATTTTCAACCTCGAAAATCGTAAAAACTAAATACATACTCACTTACTAACTCATGGTTTGAAGAGAGTTTACACCGCGTATGACGCTGTGAGAGGTGCTCCGATTTACACGGAGGACATCGTTCCGGAGAACGCTCTCCGTGTTAAGGCTCTTCGGTCGGAGCATTCTCATGCTTTGATAAAACGTGTCGATGTTTCTGCTGCTTTGGAGGTTCCCGGTGTCTTAGCTGTTCTCACTGCACGCGATGTACCGGGTGAGAACATAACTGGTGCAGTTGTTTTGGACAGGCCTTTCCTAGCGTATGAGAAGGTTAGATGCTTGGCTGACCCTATAGCGCTTGTCGTCGCTGTTGACGAAGAAGCTGCCGACAAAGCTATTGAGAAAATAGTTGTGGACTATGAGGTGCTTGAGCCTGTTTACGACCCTGTTAAAGCACTTGAAGAATCTGCGCCAAAGGTTCATGAAAACAACCTTCTCCGGCACTACAAGCTACGAAAAGGTGACGTAACACGGGGCTTCAACGAGTCAGACATAATCGTGGAAGAGGAGTTTAGAACGCAGATGCAGGACCCGGCGCCCCTCGAGCCTGAGGCGGCTTACGCTGTTCCCGAGAAAGATGGCACCTTAACCATTTACGGGAGCATTCAGAACCCCTTCTATGTCTTAACAGGTGTCTCGAGAATACTTGGACTGCCACGTGACAAGATAAACTTGGTTGTGATGGCGATAGGCGGTACGTTTGGAGGAAAATCCGACGAGGCGCCGTGGGATGTATGCGCCATGGCTGGGCTAGCGGCTTTGAAGACAGGGAAACCAGCTGCCTGTATATACGGCCGCGACGAGTCTATGATAGCCCACTCACACCGACATCCCGCCGTCATGCGATACAAGGTCGGAGCAACTACAGACGGCAGACTGAAGGCCTTGGACGCAGACATCTACTTTGACACAGGGGCCTACGCCTCAGTCGGCCCCCTCGTCATGCTCAGAGCAGTGACACACGCTGCCGGGCCCTATGTTGTGGAAAATGTAAGAGTTGACTCCTACCTGGTTTACACAAACAATTTGACAGCCGGGTCGATGAGAGGCTTCGGCTCTCCGCAGGTTCATTTCGCAGTTGAGTCAATGATGGATATTCTCGCAGATAAGCTTGGCATGGACCCGGTTGAGCTAAGGCTGAAAAACGCTTGGAGACAGGGAGTGGTTACAGCGAGTGACGCAGTTTTGATGGATAATCCGGATTTTGGTGTTTTGGCTGAGAAGGTGTGCGAGGAGCTGGGATGGCGGCGTGGCGAGAAACATCCCGACGAAGGTGTCGGCATAGCTTTTATGGCTCATGGAAATAGTCTAGGCCCAGAAGGTGAAGACAAATCATCTGCAACGGTAAGGATATCATCCGACGGCACGGTTCACGTTGCTACCTCGCTGACTGAATATGGTACAGGCGCTTCACGGGGTTTCGTCAAAATTGCTGCATCCGTTCTCGGTGTTCCCGAGGATAGGGTTGTCGTTGACCGTGTTGAGACGCAGAAAGTTCCAGACTCGGGTGGAACATTTGCATCCCGCTCCACGCTCATGGGCGGAAACGCTGTCTATCTTGCAGCAAAAAGACTACGGGAAAGGATTGAGCGGCTAATTGAAGAATCGGGACATAAAGGTTTGGATGTTGTAGGTTTTGTGCGTGACGTTCTCAGAGAGGAGGTCTCGGAATATGCGGAGTTTAAGCTACCCGTCTGCGACTACAACCCTGAAACCGGTAAGGGCACGCCCTATCTTCAATATACTTATGGTGTTGTGGGTGTGCGTGTCAAGGTTGACAGAGAGCTGGGTGTCGTAAGGGTTAAAGACATAGTTGCCGCTTTTGATGTTGGCCGCGTGGTTAACGAAGGTTACCTCACGGCTCAGCTGGAGGGAGGCATTACCCAGGGTGTGGCATATGGGCTTCTCGAAGAACTGTTAATCGGCAAAAAGCACAAGGTTCTCAACCCCAACCTCGCCGACTACCTTGTCCCAACAGCAGCCGACATGCCTCGGGTGAAAGTTATCGTCATAGAAAACCCAAGCCCATTAACCCCTCTCGGGACAAGAACAGCAGGCGAACCCGGAATAGACGCGCCCGCCGCAGCCATAGCAAACGCGGTATACGACGCCCTCAAAATCAGAATAACCTCACTACCGATTACGCCTGAGAAAGTGGTGGCCGCCTTGGAGAAATCCGAGGCTATCGCTGTATTTGTTTAAGAGCAGCGGATACTGCGTCGACAATTTTTGTGTATCCTCCGCAGCGGCAAATGTTGGCTATGAGTATTTGTCTGATGGTTTGTTCATCGGCGGTGGGGTGGTTGTCGGCGATGTACTTGGCTGTCATAATGATGCCAGGTATGCAGAAGCCGCACTGGGAGGCTGTGTACTCGAGGAGGGCTGACTGTATTGGGTGAAGTTTCTCCTCAGGTGTGATGCCTTCTACTGTTGTGACTGTTTTTCCACGGGCTTGGACGGCGAGCATCATGCAGGAGTTGATGAGCTTTCCGTCGACGATGACGTTGCATGAGCCGCAGTCCCCTGTGCCACATGCCTCCTTCACGCTTTTCATCCCGAGGCGTCGTAGAAGGTCCATCAACCGTTCGTTTCCCCGCAGCTCAGCGGAGACAGGTTTGCCGTTGAGAACAAACTCAATCTTCAACAGAACCACCTCTCGTCAAATAGCTCCAGCAAAACTCCAGCCCACGTCTCACCAAAACCTTTGAAACATGTTTCCTGAAACTGCTGGAGGCTCTGAAATCCGAGGCAGGCCGAATCCTAGAGACACTTTCTTCAACAGCAGCTTTGATAAGGCTCGGGTCAATCGTTTTTCCCACCAGAGCGTTCTCGAGGTCTGTGAGTCTGCCCATGGTTCTTCCCTCCACCCTGTTCAAAACAACACCTATCTTTTCAACTACGCCGTCGACGGCCTTCATCGAGACCGCTGCCGTCACAACCCCAATACCGTTAGATGCTCTTTTCTCAAACTTGCCGAACCATGAAACAGAGCCGGGGCCCCAGTCTCTGAAGATAGCCTCGACAATAACCTCGCCACGACTTAGGGTAAGCCCAAGTGGGCCAACAACCTTTTCACCATCCGCGCCCACAATCTTCACCTCCCCATCCAGAGAGGCCATTATGGCTGGAATATCTCTCTCACCACCTGAGGCGAGGTTACCTCCCACCGTAGCCATGTGACGGGTGGTTTCCGCTCCGAAATATTTGCGGAGCCATCGTATGGAAAAATAGCTCAATGGAATCGCTGGGGAAGTGGCGAGGTCATGCACCGTCGTCAGCCCACCAACATGGATGAGGTCGCCCTCTCTTCTCACATACCTCAGCTCCCTGACACCCGACAAATCCACCACAGCCCTCGGCCGAATCTTTCCACGCCGCATAAACGGCATAAGATCAGTGCCCCCGGCATATAGGACAACCTCTCCATCAAGACTTGAGTAAATGCTTAGAACCTCCCGCAGCGACGACGGGGTGTATACTTCGAAGCTGGGAACAGCTTTCAACCACATTTTACCGGTTAAGCGTAAATATAAGGAAAAGCTGGTTCCGGCGACTCGGTGGCTTACATCGTTATATTTCTGTTTAGTAGTGGTAAATGTGTTGATTAAAAACGGGTTAGACCTATTGGTCCGTAACTGCAGAATCGTTGATGTAACGGGTGTTTATGAGGCTGACATAGGTGTTGTGGACGGCAGGATAGCCGCCATCGGCCGCAACCTGGAGGCACGAGCCGAGAAGATAATCGACGCTGGTGGGCGTTATGTTTTTCCAGGCGCTATAGACGGGCATGTCCACTTTAAGCTCAAGTATTTCGAGGATGTATACACCGCCGACGATTTCTACACTGGAACGGTTGCAGCCGCGTGTGGCGGTGTCACAACCATAATCGACTTCGTGACACCCGAGACCAGAGACTATGTCGAGGATTATCGGAGAAGAAAAGCCGAGGCTGATGGAGAGGTTGTTGTTGATTATGGGCTTCACATGAGCGTCACCGACTTCGACGAGAACATAGCGAGGATGCTTACCCAGCTGTTCGAGAAAGAGGGACTCGCAAGCGTGAAAATGTTCACGGCCTATAGCCGCAGAGGCCTCATGCTAGACGATGGAAAATCCTACAGACTGATGAAGCTTTGCAGAGAAAAAAACGTGTTGGTCATGGTGCATGCCGAGAATGAACATCTCATCAACACTCTCGTAGACGAGTTTGTTTCACAGGGCAAGACCGAGCCGATATACCATTCATGGAGCAGGCCGGATTTTGTGGAGGCAGAGGCTGTGGAGAGAGTTGCTTTTCTAGCTGGTTTAACTGGTGCTGAGATTCTTATTGTTCACGTTTCCTCGGCGATGGGGCTTAACGCCATTTTGGAGGCGCGGCAGAAGGGTGTAAAGATTCATGGCGAAACTTGTCCACACTACCTCATGTTCACGGAGGATGTTTACAAGAGGTCTGACGGAGCCAAATTCATCATGTCGCCGCCCCTTAAGAAAGAGCATGACAGAGAAGGGTTGTGGAGGGGATTGTTGACCGATGGGTTTTCTGTTGTGGGAAGCGACCACGCCTGCTTCAATCTCTCTCAGAAACTTGGGCACAAGAGTTTCACGACTGTTCCGGGAGGCGTGGCGGGGACAGAGGTCATAAACATGATACTTTTTTCGGAGGGGGTTGTGAAACGTGGTATGCCGCTTAGCCGCTTTGTATCCTTGACAGCTCATAACCCTGCCAAGCTCTACGGCATCTATCCGCGGAAAGGTGTTATCAAGGTAGGCGCGGACGCAGACTTTTACATACTAGACCCATCGAAGAAAACACGGCTCACTCGGGAAAACCTGCACAGCAACATCGACCACTCAATATACGAGGATGTAGAGGTTAGCTGCCGCATAGTTGCCACCTTCTCCCGTGGAGAACAGATAGTCGACAACGGCGAATTCATCGGAAAACGGGGAAGAGGAAAATATCTTCACATGAAAAGAGGTGATGCTGGATGAAGCCTCGAAGAAGGCCCGCGGTCGCCGGATATTTTTATGAGGGTTCGAGAGAAGCACTGTTGAAACAGGTTGAACAATGTTTCCTATCCCCCCATGGCCCCGGAAAAACTCCAACAAAGAAATGGGGTACCCGTCGTGCACCAGCCCTTATTTCCCCGCACGCAGGCTTCATGTACTCGGGCCCCGTGGCGGCCCATGGATACTACGAGCTAACAAAGTATGCCGTCCCCGAGTCTGTTGTGGTTTTCGGGCCCAACCACTATGGGGTGGGCACTGTTGTATCAATTTATCCGGGTGGAAGCTGGGTGACTCCTCTGGGCGAAGTCAAAATTGATGAGAAGCTTGCGGGAGAGATTGCTGGACAACGTGAGTTTTTCTACTTGGATGAGGTAAGCCACGCCCGGGAACACAGCATCGAGGTCCAGCTGCCGTTTCTACAATATCTCTATGGCGACTTCCAGTTTGTTCCCATATGCATAAACGACCAGAGCCTCGAGACATGTGTTGAGATAGGTGAGGCTGTTGGAGAAGTTGTTGATGGAAGAAACATCCTGATGATCGCGTCAACCGATTTTACACACTACGAACCGCATGAAACAGTGTTGAAGAAGGATAGGTTGGCCTTAGAGCGTATAGAGCGGCTTGACGTCGAGGGCTTGTACAGGGTTATTGAGAGACATGACATAACGATGTGTGGATACGGGGCGGTGGCAGCCTTGTTAACCGCCGCGAAAAAACTGGGGGCAGTCGAAGCCACTGTCCTAAAGCAGGCCACCAGCGGCGACACAGGCGGAGACTATGGGTCTGTGGTAGGCTACGCGGCACTCAGAATAGAGCTGCCGGAAAAATGAGGAAACAGGTCAAGGTTTTTGCACCGGGCAAAGTCATCCTCTTTGGGGAACACTTCGTCGTCTCGGGCTATCCCGCGATAGTTACGGCGATAGACCGCGGTGTAACGGTGACAGCAAGGAAAGCAGATGACAAGTTCGTGATAGTCTCTAAACATTCAGCAGCCACGTGGAACATCAGTGGAGAGACAATAACCGCTAAGCCGGCTGCTCTTGCACCGCTCTACAACATGGTCAGGGAGATGTGCCTGGACCACGGAGTACCTTGCACGGGATGGGTGGAGATTGAATCAGACCTTGTTAGCGGAGGTGGGCTAGGCTCCTCGGCAGCGGTCTCTGTCGCACTGGCAGGGGCCGTATCGATTTTACATGAAATCGATCTGTCCCGTGACCAGCTGATACATTATGCGCTCAAAGCCGAAAAAGAGTTCCACGGCAGGCCCTCGGGAATAGACCCAACAATATCCACGGTGGGTGGAACAATTTCTTACCGAGGTCTCGGAAAATACACAGCCATAGAGGTGGAGAAGCCTCTCGACCTGATAATCGTCTTCAGTGGCAGAAAGAGGAAAACCTCCAAGATGGTTGACGTTGTGCAGAGGTTTGCTGAGGAGAAGAAGAATGTCTTCTCGGAGCTTGTCAAACTGTATTCACATGTCTATGAGATGGCGAAAACGGCCTTGGTTGAAGGAGACTTTCAGACGGTTGGACGTCTCTTTACACTGAACCATTTTCTTCTGAGAAGTGTAGGTGTCTCCGATAATGTGTTGGAGGAGATAGTGAAGAACCTGAGAAGCAAAGGTGTGTATGGGGCGAAGTTGACGGGAGCAGGCGGCGGCGGCTGTGTAATCGCTGTGGCGGATGGAAGGGCTGAGGAGATAGCGGAGACAATGGCAAGGCTTTATCCAAGTGCTTGGATAAGCAGAACAGGTGTAGCCGGGGTGGGTGAAAAAGCATGAGCAACCTCGTAGTTCTTAAGATAGGCGGCTCAGTCATCACCGACAAAAAAAGAGAGAATTTTTTCCGTCAAGACGTTATGGCGAGGATAGCGAAGGAGATTGCACGATGCTGGTCCACGCCCCTCATAATCATACACGGGGCGGGCTCATTTGGCCATCCCATCGCCAAACAATACAGAATAGAGAGAGGATATAGGGAGCAGGGGCAGCTTGAAGGATTCGTTAAAACACTCCAATCAGTCAAAACCCTCAACCATCATGTCGTCACCACCTTGATTGAGACGGGAATAGGGGCCGTGGGCATGCCGGCGTCAACACTTTTCATTACACGGAAAGGCATTATTGAGACAGCTCATCTCGACCTAGTCTTCTCGGCTCTCGACCTCGGTATAATACCTGTAACCTGCGGAGACGCCGTCTTCGACCGCGAGCTAAAATTTACGGTACTCTCTGGTGACCAGATAGCCATCCATCTCGCGAAATCTCTGAAAGCGTCGAGGATAGTTTTCGCCAGTGATGTTGACGGGGTTTATGATGTGGACCGCGAGACAGGTGAAAAAAGGCTTCTCGAGAAGCTTGACTACCGAAAACACTCCACTCTATTCTACGGCGGAGTCGAAGGCGAGGATGTAACAGGCGGGATGTTCTACAAAGTTGAGAATGGGTTCGAGGCTGTGAAAGCGGGTGTGGAGGTCGTGATTGTCAACGGCCTTGTCGAGGGGAGGATAGAGGGGGCTGTCAAGGGAAAACCTGTGAAAGGAACAACACTGGTGATGTAGTTTGAGCATAGAGGCGAGAAAGAGCGACCACATCAAGATAAGCCTCGAAAAAGACGTCTCATACAGAAAATCAACATGGCTCGAATACGTTGAGCTGGTGCATCAAGCGGCGCCCGAGATAGACCCAGAGGACATCCAAACCGAAACCATTTTCCTCGGCCGGAGGTTCAGCCACCCCTTCATCATCGAGTCGATGACAGGAGGCACAGCTGAGGCGGAGAGGATAAACGCAAACCTTGGAGAGGCGGCTGCAGTTTTCAAGGTGCCCATGGGTGTGGGAAGCCAGAGAGCCGGCATAGCCAAGCCAGAGACCGTGTATACATTCAGAGCGGCTCGTGAACATGGACCCGACGCTTTTCTCATCGGCAACATAGGGGCTGTGCAGCTTGTGGAAAACGGTGTGGAGATGGGTGTAAAGGCGGTGGAGATGATAGAGGCCGACGCATTAGCCGTTCATCTTAACCCGCTTCAGGAAATCGTTCAACCAGACGGAAAAGCACGGTTCAGAAACCTCTCAAAAATCCTTGAGAAGCTGCGAAATGAGTTAAGCGTGCCTATCATACTCAAGGAGATTGGGTGCGGGTTGTCAAGAGAGGTGGTGGCGATGGCTGATGAAGTTGGAGTAGACGCTTTTGACGTGGCCGGCTCCGGCGGAACGAATTGGACGATGATAGAGATGATAAGAGCCGAGGAGATGAGGGACATCGAGAAGAAGGCTTTGGCTGAGGTTTTCCTAGAATGGGGCATACCGACAGCGGCCGCCGTAATGGAAGCGGTTGACGCAACAACAAAGCCGGTGATAGCGTCGGGTGGGTTGAGGACAGGGCTCGACGCCGCGAAAGCCATAGCTCTTGGAGCATCTATGACCGGGTTGGCGAGGCCTTTTCTAGAGCCCGCCACCAAGTCTGTCGAAGACGTATTGGCTACGTTGAGGAGGCTGTCTAACCAGTTGAAGACCTCGATGTTTTTGACTGGATGTAGGTCGGTTGATGAGCTGAAGCTGGCGCCCAAGGTTGTGTTGGGGCCTCTGAAGGAATGGGCGGTCCAGAGGCTCAGTCATGGCAGTAGACAAACCTAAGCTCATGTGGGCTGTCGCGTCTCACAAACCCGTAACGCTCAAACTGCACAACCTCCTCAAAAGCAACCGACTCGACAGCAGCCTCAGCCAGCCCCTCCTCAACCCAGAGACTTTCTCTATCAACTGAGCCATCCTCAGCAAACAGAGACCCATACCTGATTACTTTTACACGGCGGTTATCCTCCGGAACCCACTGAATAATTTTGCCTTCCCTAATTGGAGGCCCATCAATTACTTCGCCGATGACCTCGTCAGCTCCTTTCTCAACCATCTTCACGTTAGCTAGAAGCTTGAGACGGAAAGCCTCGCCGACCCCGATATTCTCAGCATCAAGTCCGCTGATGTAGAGAGTATCTCCTGTTTTTATCAACCGTTTGCCCATGTTTGTGGAAGGGTGGTACGGCACCTCCACCTGGGCCCTCTTATGGTTGATGAGTCGCAGCTTGACCGGTGAGGCCACAAACCACAGCCGACGTGTGACTGGGTCCAGATGCTTTCTGTTGATGCTGTGGAGGAGGCTCCAGTCAAAGGTTTTCTTTGCCTGTGTGACGCCTGCGTAGGTTAGTGTGAATTCACGTATGGCCTGCGGCAGTATCCCTCTTCTCTTTACGGCTTCAATCGTCGATAGCCTTGGGTCATCCCATCCAGACACAACCTTTTCCTCAATCAAGCTTCTAATCTCTCTCTTAGATGTTGTGGCTCCACGGAACTCAAACCGTGAAAACTCTACGTAGACGGGGTTGCTTAGGCCGAGGATTCCCCGTATCATGTTTTGAAGCTCATCCCTGAAGGCGAATTCGCTGCTGCGAAGGACGTGGGTGACGCCGCATAAAGCATCCTGCACCGCGGCCGCGAAGTCGTACGTGGGCCAGACGATATACTCCCGTCCCTTGAGGGGATGGGGGTGGTCAACTATCCTGAACATCACAGGGTCGCGGAGAGCCGTGTTAGGGCTGGAGACTTCGCCAACCAGCCTAAAAGAGACCTCACCCTCTCCATACATCCTGTTAAGAGCCTTCTCCCACACATCTAAACCAGCCTCACCCACGAGGCTACGATGTGTACAGCCAATTCCCTGAGACCGCTGGCGATGCATTTCCTCAGGACTGCAAAAACATGGATAAAGAAACCCCTGCCGAATCATCCTCTCCGCATACATGTAATATTTTTCCATGTCGTCGGAGTTGTTTTTCTCAAAATCCCACTCTATTCCGAGCCAACGGTAGCCTTTTCGGAAGCTTTCGTAAAACTCGAGACGTGCTTTCCGTGGGTTGGTGTCCTCGAACCGGAGCCAAAGCTTGCCTCCGTATCTTCTGGCGTAGTGTTCGTTGATGAGTCCTGCGAGTGCGTGGCCGAGGTGCATGTAGCCGCTCGGCTCGGGCGGAAGCCTTGTCACAACTTTTCCCTCGACGGCCCCGGGTAGCGGGGGAGGTAGACGCGTTTCTCCAACATCTCTGTGTCTCAGAGGTTCTTGTGCACCGAACTTCTCAGCCAAAACACGTTTCTGCGCCTCCGGCTCCATGGAGTTGACCTCTTCCACCACCTCCTCGACAACCTGCTTAACCTCGGCGACCCGTTGACGGAGAGCGGGGTCTGAGCCGAGAATCTTCGACAAAACAGCCTTAGCCACGGCCTTGCCTCCGTGTTCAACGGCGTTACGCAACGCCGCCTCCATAACCTTGTCCCGGAGCGTGTTCATCCCAGTTACGGTTTGTGGCCGGAAATTTATGCATGCGTATTGAGCTACGCTAAAAACCTTGCCACAATAGCTTTAAGTTCTACACCTGTTCCAAGGTTCAAGGAGATGAAGGCCTATGCCCAATCCCTACTACCAAACCTTCACACCACCTGAAGAACTTGTGACAGCGGCCCTTGAAGCGGTGAGACTGGCGAAAACATCCGGCAAAGTGAAGAAAGGCGTTAACGAGGTCATCAAGGCAATCGAGAGAGGACAGGCCAAGTTTGTGCTGATAGCCACAGACGTTGACCCACCTGAGATAGTCGCCTTCCTACCAACGCTCTGCGAGGAGAGAAAGATTAGCTACATCTTCGTCAACTCTAAGGCGCAGCTGGGAGAGGTCGCGGGGCTCTCTGTTCCAGCCAGCTCAGTCGCGGTCGTGGACCCTGGCGAAGCAAAGGGCTACATCGAGGAAATCGTGAAAAAAATACAGGAGCTGAAAAAGTAGGGTGAAGAGACTTGAGTAAGGCGCCGCCGAAAATAGAGGAGCCGGTGCCGGCGGTCGTCGAGCAGGTTGTGGGAAGAACAGGTGTAACTGGAGAGGTTACTCAAGTGCGTGTCCGCATACTGAAGGGCAAAGATGAGGGTAGAGTTATTTCGCGTAACGTCAAGGGCCCCGTGAGAGTAGGAGACATTCTGATGCTTCTCGACACAGAAAGGGAAGCTGAGAAGATAAAGTGAGGCGAGGATGGTTAGGACGCATCGATGCTCTTTTTGCGGAAGGGAGTTCACACACGGCAGAGGCATGCTCTACGTCAAAAACGACGGCACACTTCTATGGTTCTGTTCACGCAAATGCCGAATATACATGGTGGAGCATGGAAAAGACCCCCGTAAACTAAAGTGGACGAAGGCTGGGTGAATAGGGTTGGATAGAACGTTTGTGATACTGAAGCCAAGCGCGGTCTCACGTGGTCTCGTAGGTGAAATTATTTCGAGGTTTGAGAGAAAGGGATTGAAGCCTCTGGCCTTGCAGCTAAAACAATTGACAAGGGATGAGGCGGCTCAGCTTTACGAGGTTCACCGCGGCAAACCTTTTTACGAGGATTTGCTTACAGCCATCACAAGAGGCCCTGTGGTGCTGATGGTTCTTGAGGGACGTCAAGCCGTAGAGGTGGTTAGAAAACTTATAGGCGCAACCGACCCAGTAAAAGCCGAGCCTGGAACAATCAGAGGAGACTATGGACTCGACATCACGGATAACCTGGTCCATGCCTCCGACAGTGTGGAAGCGTATCAAAGGGAGTCAGCCATCTTCTTCAAGGGTTTAGAGAAAACACATTAAGCGCTTTTCATCCGTGTTGGCAGAATGGCGTTCCCAAAGCAGCCGGAAGTCAACATAGGTACTCTGGGACATGTAGATAATGGGAAAAGCACCATCGTCCAGAGCATAACAGGTGTCTGGACAGCGAGGCATAGCGAGGAGCTTAAGCGTGGGATAACAATACGCATCGGGTACGCCGACGCCGCCATATACCTCTGCCCACGATGCACACCGCCATACAATCACTACTCTGTCGAGAAATGCCCCATCCATGGCACAGCAAATGAGTTTCAGAGAGTTGTCTCCTTCATAGACTGCCCAGGCCACCACTCCCTCATGGTCACCATGCTCTCTGGAGCCGCGTTATTCGACGGCGCCATATTCGTAACGGATGTTAGGCAAAAATTTCCACAGCCGCAGGACGGCGAACATCTACAGGCAGCGAAAATCCTCGGAATAAAGAACCTCGTCATAGCCCAGAACAAAATAGACCTCGTTGACAAGAAAAGGGCGGAAGAGAACTATGAAGAGATTGTAAGCTACCTTGAGGAAAACGGTTTCGAAAGACCACCAATTATACCCGTTTCTGGACAACACGGCGTAGGCATAGAACCTCTACTCTACGCAATACAGCATGTCATCAAAACACCGCAGCGTGACCCGTCAAAGCCTGCCCGCATGCCTGTGCTCAGGTCTTTCGATGTCAACGTCCCGGGCACCCCTGCAAGAAACATCAAGGGAGCGGTGATAGGAGGCTCTATCACACAGGGGGTTTTGAGGGTGGGCGACGAGCTTGAGATACAGCCGGGCCTGGCGAGACAGAGCATGGGCAAAACGGTTTACGAGCCTCTCTACACAGATGTGGCCAACATCGTTGCAGGTGGAAAAAACGTGGAAGAAGCTTATCCCGGCGGCTTGACCGGTGTTGAGACAACTCTCGACCCGTCGCTGGGCAAGGGGGATGGATTGGTTGGAAATGTGGCGGGCAAACCCGGCACTCTTCCACCTGTCTGGACCACTCTAACCCTCGAATACCATTTGTTTGAAAAAGTTCTCGGTGTGGAGGGGAACGTGGCGGTCAAGCAGATTGCTGAGAAGGAGGCTTTGGTCATAAACGTGTCATCCGCTGTATCAAGCGGGGTGGTGGCCAAAAGGACATCGAACAGGATTGAAGTGGTTCTGTCCCGTCCTCTCGTGGCAGAGCCTGGAAGCAAAGCCGCTATCTCGAGGAAAGTGGGGGCGGGCTGGCGTCTAATCGGATACGGCATAGTGTCGGGGAGCTAGGTGAAGGTGCTGGTTGACTCGAGCTTTTTGCTGTTCTGCGCAGACCGGGGAGTGGATTATCTTTCTGTTATAGAGAACAAGCTGGGGGAAAGGCTTGAGCTGGTAGCCCCCTCATCTGTTGTGGAGGAGCTTCGTAGGCTCGCGGCTAAAAGTGGGCGGAAATCTTCGCTTGCCAGGGTTGCGCTGAAGATATTGAAGAATGCAGAGCATCTGCCGGGGAAGCCTGGTGAAAAAGTGGACGATGTCTTGCTTCAACTAGTCCGAGAAACAGGATACCCGGTGTTGACGGTGGATGCTCGGCTTATGAGGAGGCTTGCGGCTAGAAACCTCGAGTATATGGGGGTGTCCGCTGCTGGAAAGCCGATAGTTAGGCTTAAATTCCGTTGATATAGGCTCAATACATAACTGAAGACAGGTGATAGGGTGTATTATCTTGTTCATGCTGGTTGAGGTTTCGGAGATTGTTGGAATCCCCCCGGCTGACTTCGGTAAGCCGCTTGAGAAAGTTGTGCTCAACGAGTTGAGAAAACGGTATGAGGGGGCTGTGGATGAGGAGCTGGGATACATCATCATGGTCATCGACGCCAAAGTGGATAGGGTGGGGAGAATACTTCCCCGCGACGGCTCCACATACCATAGAAGCACCTTCACCCTCCTCACCTACATGCCGCTGCTCAACGAAGTGGTGTTGGGAGAAGTTGTTGAGATAACAGATTTCGGCTGCTTCGTGAGAATAGGGCCTCTCGACGGCTTGATACACATATCACAGATAATGGATGACTACATCACATACGACGAGAAAAACAACATGCTTGTCGGCAGAAAATCAGGCAGAAAGCTTTTGGTGGGAGACGATGTCAGAGGCCGTATCAACGCGGTCTCGCTCGCCGGTGGAGCAGGTGGAAAAGTGTCTCTTGTGACGAGGCAGCCGATGATGGGCTCCCTGAAGTGGATAGAAGAGGATTTAGCGAAGGCGGTGCAGTCAAGTGTCGGCTAAGCCGCGGGCCTGTAGAAACTGCAGAAGAATAGTTGTGGGAAAAACCTGTGATGTGTGCGGGTCCTCGAACCTAAGCACCAGCTACTCTGGGCTTGTGATAATCCTCGACGTGGAGAACTCTGAGATTGCGAAAGAGCTTGGGATAAGGAAATCGGGAAGATACGCGGTCAAAGTTGACTAGCATCTGGAGCCGCCCCATAGTCTTCACGGAGGAAATGAAGAACCGTGTACGTAAACCTTTGGGGGAGCTGAGGCACGGAGACCTAGACTATTCTCCGGAACTGGCTGATGCCAAGCCGCTTGTCGTTGTTGGAGACTACACCTACAAACGGATGATTGAAGCAAACTTGAGACCTGATGTTGTGGTCGTGGATGCGAGGGTTATGAGAAACTCGGCAGAGATACCGAAGCTCGAGGGATACGAGGTGACACGTGTTAGAAACATGGCTGGAGTCATAGAGCCCGAGGCTGCTGAGGCCGTGATAAATGCCGTAAGCAGAGGTCGTGGCGCTGTCTTTGTAGAGGGGGAGGAAGACCTGTTAGCTCTGCCAGCTATTCACGCTCTTCCCGAAGGAGGGGTGGTTGTTTATGGCCAGCCGAGGCAGGGATACGTTGTTGTGAAAGCCTCGACAAAAGTGAAAAAACTTGTGGAGGAAATTATATCGATGGCTACTGTTTGAACTTGGTGTAGCCACATTTCCCGCATGTATATCTGTTGCCGTGGTCTGCCATGAAGTATCCAACACCACATCGGGGGCATGAGACCAACGTCTTCTCAAGCCTTCCATCCTTCAAAACATATCTTTTCCACAGCCCTTGTTCGGTCATTTCTTCGGCCTCTCCGCGAGCTTGTTTCTGACAAGTATGTAAAGTGGCTCAAAAACCTTAACGTCTTCCACTCTGTTGTAGACATTTGCGTAAACATCTACGAGTCTTGAGCCTGTGCGGTAGACGATTTTCCTAACAACCACTCTAGCGGGGTCTACGTTGAGATGAGCCGCTATCAATTGCTTGGCCTCGTCTCGGGTAATGGGCTTGGTGAATGAAATTTTCGCAATCACCTCACGACGTCCCACCAGCTTGTTTTCCACAAGCTTGGAGTCAACCAGCGACATCTTGCTCACCTTTCTTGATGAGGACGGCGTTTATCTGAGCTATTGCCTCGCTGATGGTGTCGCCTCTGACTGTGACGCGTTTCCTCAAACCTTTCACCAGCCTTCTCGCCCGCTTCTTCTTCCTCTTCGATGGGGGCTTACGCCGTGGATGGAACCCGGGGCCGCCGGAGAGCAAAACCTTAACTTTCCTAGGGCCCGAAACATCGGGGCGCATAGGGAAACCGTCTTTGTCAGAACCACCAGTTATTTTTATCAAGTATCCCTTATAGCCGAAAACTCCGCCGTCAACAGTTTCTCCAATCCTCTTACCTATCAAAAGCGTAAACTGCTGAGGGGTGAGCTGTATAGTTGATGCTTTTTTCTGGACGGGGTCTGACAAAACCATCCGAGGGCCAGCGGCTTGCTGCGACATCTAAACACCTTCGCCTATGCTCAGCAATTTAAACATGAGCTACCTCGCCCACAAAGGGTTTTTGACACGCATTATCTCGACATATTCTTCTAAGGCTTTGAGCGCATGTGGCTCCAGCATGGCTGCGTAGGTTGTGAGAAGCTGTCGGGCGTCTCTCTCTGGGACGGCCACGTAAAGCTCCTCGTCGCCGTGAATTGTGCGGCCGACTACTGCGTCTCTTATGGAGACAGCCACCTTCATCCCCTCTTTGGCGAGGCTTATCGCCTGCCCTCTGTCCTGTATCTGGGAAAGCAGGCCCACGGTTTTCCCAGCTTTGTTGACCAACTGGACACCGGGACGAACCTCGCCCGCAACAACCTCCACACCCACAATCGCCGGCTCACTTCGCCTGAAAATAAAGTCCTTGAGTATCTTTATCTTTCCCGGCTTTACCAGCGACTCGAACTCAGCCGCCTGTCTCGCCCTGATGGTGTCGGCGACCCACTTCTCATAATCCTCGAGTAGACGGAAGAGTACGTCGTTTTTGAAGATGCGCACACCCTTTGACTGGGCTTCGTGCTCGAGCTCGGGGTCGACCCTCACTCCATAGGCGAGGATGACGCCGAGTAGTTCATCCTTCTGGCGAACAACGTGAGCCTCCACCACGTCACGTTTAGAGACATCTCCTATGTCGGCCAACCGAATTAATACCCCTTTTTCACGGAGATAGTTAACCGCGGCCTCGAGTGTTCCAAGCGCATCAGCCTTTACAACCACGCCAATCTTGTCAGTTGAGAGAATAAACTCCTGAGCCTCCTCAGCAACCCGTCTAAGGTCCTCCTCCTCGTTTTTCACGGCCAAGATGGGTGAGCCGGCCACCGCTTCCTCAAGCATTTCTGCAACCATTTTAACACCCGCGGCCGCTGAGATTTGGCTGATGCTTTTCAGCCTGTCCCGTGGGTCGCGTATCTCGTCGAGAGGCTTGGGTAGCAGCAGCGCCTTGACCCTCGACGTTGATGGGCCTCTGCGTGTGAGGAAAGCAACCTTATCGCCGACCCTTAAAGTTCCTGTGTGGATTAGGATGTTAGCTGTGGCTCCGAAGCCCTCTTCCTCGACTATTTCGAGAATGACGCCTTCACATCGGTCGTCTTTTTTCATGAGACGCTGTTTCATGAATTGCTGAGCGAGTCCGAGGAGAAGCAGGAGAAGGTCGGGTATGCCTTCGCCTGTCTTGGCGCTCACGGGAACAATGGCAACCGTGTCTGTGAATGACCTTATCCGTGTGTAGAGGTCGGACCTGAAACCTAGGAAGCTTAGCTCCCCCATCAAGTTGTATATCCTGTTGTCAAGGTCTTCGGCGACTGTTTTATGCTGGTTGTTGTAGGTTTTTATGAATGGGGCGTTGGGCGTCGGCTTCCATCCGGTTATCATGTCGATTTTGTTGGCGGCTACCACGAAGGGCGTTTTTCTGGAACGAAGCAGTTGAATGCTTTCCCTCGTCTGCTCCTGAACACCCTTCATAACATCGACGACCAGTATCGCCATGTCGGCGACAGAGCCTCCGCGTTTTCTGAGGTTTGAGAAAGCTGCGTGGCCTGGTGTATCGATGAAGAGGATGCCTGGAATCTCCAGCTTGACTTTGAGCTCGCCCAGCAGCTGTCGACATGTTTCCTCTATGGCTTTTATCGGGAATATCGTGGCTCCGATGTGCTGTGTTATGCCGCCCGCTTCTCTAGCGGCCACGAGGGTTCCCCGCATCTTGTCCAGTAGAGAGGTGTTGTGAAGTATGATTTCTTGGGCTTCGTAGAAATGTGTCGGCGGGACCGTGAAGTCATACACGTAAGGGTAGCTTGGTTTAGCTTGTTCAAGATTTTCCACCGCTACGGATGCGACTTGGTTATTTCTCAAGCTCAATACCCTGTCTCCCGGCTTAAGACTATCTGCTCTGGTGAAAATGTAGAGTGAGTTGGTGAGAGCTTTTGCGTAGGGGTGTTCGGGTGTTGTCTCCACAGTTTCCCCGTTCGAGAAATGTATGCGGGTAACGGTCTTGGGTGCTTGACGCCTCCAGAGCAGCACCGCCTCCGCCTCGTTATTCCCGGTCAAGGTCGCGAGGCGAGGTTTCTTAGCCGGCTCCACAGCCACCCCATCAGAAACAGGATAGACTTCACCTCTCCAGCTATATTTTCTGAAGATCTTCTCCGCAGAGACGTAGCCCTCACCGGCTTCGTGTATAAGTGTCCATGGGGCCACGCATTTTCCATGGTCTACATGGCCCAGAACAACAACTATCGGCTCTCGGTAGCTCATTCCAAGAAAGATGACAACAAGTATAACTAAAAGTTATACCAGAACCGTATTGGCTCAGGTTTGACGATTGTTTTAGGCATCGAGTCCACGGCTCACACCTTCGGAGTTGGCGTGGCCACTGACGAGGGTAAAATACTTGCGAACATCCAGAAAATCTACAGACCTGCAAAAGGCGGAATACATCCACGTGAAGCGGCTCAGCATCATGCAGCCAAAGCGGCTGAAGCCTTGGAAGAAGCCTTCAAAACAGCAGGAATAAAGCCCAGCGATATTGACGCGGTGGCTTTTTCCCAAGGCCCTGGCATGGGTCCTTGCCTCCGCACAGGAGCGACTGTGGCGAGGACGATTGCAACAGTTCTTGGAAAACCTTTAATCGGCGTCAACCATGGAATAGCTCACATAGAGATTGGTAAGCTTGTGACAGGATGCGGAGACCCTGTTGTGCTCTATGTTGCCGGCGGCAACACTCTGATAACGGCTCTTATAAACAAGAGGTATAGGATTTTAGGTGAAACACTTGACATCGCCGCGGGAAACTGTCTAGACTCATTTGGTATAACTGCTGGAATAGGGCCTATGCCAGCACCTGAGATTAAGGCAGGCGAAGGCGACACTATCTACGAGCTGCCTTACAGGGTCAAGGGGATGGATGTCTCCTTCTCTGGGATACTGACAGCTGCGGAGAAGCTGCTGCAGCAGGGGAAGCCTATTCCGAATGTCTGCCTATCTTTGACTGAGACGGTTTACAGCATGCTGACCGAGGTGACCGAGAGAGCTTTAGCTATGCTTGATAGAAGTTCTCTTCTTCTCGTCGGGGGGCTGGCGAGAAGCAGACGCTTGTATAACATGCTTGAAACCATGTGCAGAGACCGTGGGGCCCGTGTCTACGTTGTTCCCGATGAATACGCGGGCGACAACGGTGCGATGATTGCGTGGACGGGTCTGCTTATGCTAAGATGCGGAGCAACGCTTCCCGTTGAACAGAGCCACGTGAAGCCTCGGATGAGGATTGACGAGGTGGAAGCATGCTGGAGCAGCTAGATTTCCTTGAAAACAGGGTCATCAGAGTCGGCGCCGAGGCGGTCATAAAGGAGATTAGCTGGAAAGGTCTGAGACTTGTCGCAAAACATCGTGTTCCAAAACGCTATAGAACAGCTGAGATTGATGAGAGAGTTAGGAGAAGCCGCACACTTCACGAGGCCAAAATACTTTGGCATCTATCCGAGAACGGGCAGCCCGTTCCACTTGTTCTCTTCATAGACCTCGCGAACAGCATCATTTACATGCAGTTTTTAGAGGGGGTTGAGCTCCGAAGTCACCAGTCCCCTCTGAGGTATGCTGAAAGGCTTGGAGAAATTGTGGCCTCGATGCATAGCATGGACGTCGTTCATGGTGACCTGACTCTTGCAAACATCTTAGCGGGGGAGGATACGGGGCTGTGGCTTGTTGACTTCGGCCTCAGCGCTTTCAACGCAGACCTCGAGGAGAAAGCTGTCGACATCCATCTACTTGAACGCTCGGCGGCAAGCGCCTTCCCCGACAAGTCTCGAGAGTTCATGCACCTGTTTCTACGTGGATACAGCAGAGTTGTAGGCCGTGAAAAAACCTCCGAAATCCTTGAGAAAGTGAAGGAGATTAGGAGCAGAGGCCGCTACGTTGTCCGTGGATAGCATCATCTTCGTCACATCCAATCCACACAAAGCCGAGGAGGTAAGGCGAATCTTCAAGAAATACGGTTTAAGATTCAAAATCCACAGCATGAAAACTCTCGAGGTCCAGTCAACCAGCCTCGCCGAAATAGCTTGCATAAGCGCTGCACAGGCCTACGCAAACCTAGAGAAGCCACTCTTCGTGGAAGACTCCGGCCTCTTCATAGAGGCTCTCCAAGGTTTTCCCGGCCCATACTCCTCATATGTCTACAAGACAATAGGTTTGGATGGTGTTTTGAAGCTGGTTGGCGATAGACGTGAAGCGGTTTTCAAATCAGTAATCTGCCTATACGGTGTGGAGGATAGGCCTCTTTTCTTCAGCGGAGAATCACGGGGACGTATAGCGGAGGAGCCGAGAGGCAGGCACGGCTTCGGGTTCGACCCCATCTTCATACCGCGGGGAAGCCGAAAAACCCTAGCGGAAATGTCTCTTGATGAGAAAAACCGGTTCAGCCACAGGGGGAGGGCCGTCGAAGGCTTGGTGAAATGGATTTATAAAGACCGCGGCAGGTCTGCAGGAAGGTAGCAACATGGCGAGAATGCATGCATCAAAAAGAGGCAAGTCCGGGTCAACGCGTCCGCTGAGCAAAATTCCGCCACCTTGGCTAAAGCTTTTGCCCGAGGAGGTCGAGTCTCTCGTAGTCAAATATGCGAAAGAGGGTATGCCGCCAAGCATGATAGGTGTGGTTCTCCGCGACCAGCACGGCGTTCCACTCGTCAAAACAGTAACAGGCAAAACCATACTTCAGATACTTGAAGAACACAATCTCAAGCCCCCTGTTCCCGAAGACCTTCAAAACCTTTTGGAGAAAATCAGGCGGATGAGGATACATCTTGAGAAAAACAAGTCAGACGGACACAACATTCACAGGCTGCAGCTCGTCGAGTCAAAGGTTAGGCGGCTCGTCAAATACTACAAGTCTCGCGGCATACTGCCCCTCGAATACGACCCGTTGAAGGCTTGAAGAAATTGGAGGGGGACCTTGAGGGCTTTGTCAAACAGGCTGAGAACGCGGCCGAGAGAATACGAAACTGGGTCGCCCAGGGTGAGTTCATAGACATCTTCACTCACAACGACGCGGACGCGCTCTCCTCTGCAGGAATAATCGCCGCGGCCCTGCGTAGGGAGGATGCAAGGTTCAGGGTGAGGTCGCTTAACCGCATAGACGATTTCATCGAGCTCTTTAACACTGGATATGTCGAGTCGAAGTGCATCATCTTCACCGACATGGGCAGCGGCTACACATCCGAGCTCCTGCCCCTTTTAGGCAACAAGTCAGTAGCCATACTCGACCATCACGAGCCTGTGCAAGCTTCGCTGCCACCTGAGTGGGTGCATGTTAACCCTCATCACTACGGTTTTGACGGCGCGAGGGAGATTAGCGCCTCCGGGGTGGCCTACTTCGTGGCCAAGGCCATGAACCCAGCCAACGTCGAATATTCTCCCATAGCTGTTGTGGGGGCCCTCGGAGACCTTCAGGACAAGAACACACAGCGAAGTCTTCACGGCCTCAACGAATACATCGTCGCCGAAGCCGTTGAAAACAAGCTTCTAGAGGTGAAGGATGACATCATCCTCTACGGACGCACATTCAGACCGCTCCATGTCTCACTGGCCATGACGACAAGCCCCTACATACCGGGAATAAGTGGAAACGAGCAAGCCGCATATAGCTTCCTAACTTCTCTGGGTATTGAGGTTAAGGAGGGTGAGCAGTGGCGCACCTTGGCCGACCTCTCGGAAGAAGAGAAGAAAAAGCTCTACAATGGACTGATAGAGTATCTGGTCTCCAGGAACCTGCCGACTACAATAGCCAACGAGCTCATAGGAAAAACCTACGACCTCGTAAAAGAATCTGTCTGGACCTATCTAAGCGATGCAAGAGAGTTCGCCACATTGCTCAACGCTTGCGGAAAATCGGGAAAAGCATGGGCGGGGATACTGGTGGCCATGGGAGCTCGTTCAGAAGCGTTGGAGGAGGCTCAGCGCATTCTTGAGGAATATCGTCTAAGCGTGGCGAGAGCCATGGATTATGTCTCACAGCCCGGTGTCCTTGAGGAACTTTCTCACATCGTGGTCCTCAAGGGCGGCGATGTGATAGATTATAGACAGGTTAGCTCAGTGGCGTCGATACTTTCGTCGTCGGGCCTTCTGCCGTCCGATAAGCCTTTGATAGCTTTGGCCAACGCGGGCAAGACCGTGAAAATATCGGCCCGCGCATCCAAACAGCTTGTTGACAGAGGCCTCAACCTCGGCTCCATCCTCAGCAGACTGGGGGCGCAGTTCGGTGGAAAGGGAGGAGGACACAACATAGCCGCGGGAGCTGAAATTCCCTATGACCATATGATAAAGTTCCTAGCTGAGCTTGATAAGGCGGTGGGTGAAAATGTCGCATCCAGTAAAGGTGAGGTCACGCATAACGATTAGTCCAAAAAATAGTCAAGACGCCGAAGCCATATACAATTCCCTAAAGCCCGATGACAAACCGCTTCCGAGAGGCCTTTTCGTTGAGACAAGGCTGGAGAACAACATGGTGGTGGTTGATATCGTCTGTGAAAGGGGGCTGGCATCTTTTCTAGCAACCGTCGACGACATCCTAAGAAGTGCAGCCCTATCAGAGAAAGCCGCAGAAACCCTCAGGACAAAAATATAGCTATATAGAGACCAAGTAAACCATTCCCAGAGTTGTCGAAGAAAGTAAGTGAGCAGAAGAAGCCGAAAAAGGTCTATGAAATCTACGCTCCACCATATTTCGGCGGGAGATGGCTTGGGTCGACGATGGCTGATGACCCGTCCAAGGTGTTGGGCAGAGTGTTGAGAACAAGCCTCTACGCGATAACCGATGACTTCACCAAACAATACATGTTGATGCTTTTTAAGGTAATGGAGGTCAAGGACAGCGTCTGCAACACAGTCTTCTACGGACATGAATACGGCCGAGAATACCTTAGAAGCCTCGTCAAACGGGGGACAAACAAGATTGAATACATCTTTGACGTAACCACCAGAGACGGATTCGTCATACGCGTCTACCCCATAGTCTTCACAACTTCCCGAATATCCTCCTCCAAGAAGAAGGCAATTAGGAAGATTATGCGGGAGGTGTTGGAGGAGTCTGCCGCTAACCTGACTCATGACCAGCTTGCTCAGGAGCTTGTGCTCGGAAAAACCGCGTCAGACATTTACAACAGGGTTAAGAAAATTGTGCTCCCTCGTCACGTCGGCGTCTACAAGAGCAAGGTAATCAAGCTCGGCAAAATAGAGGCCGCCAAACCCGTGGAGCAGGAGGCGGCAGCTTAAGTGGAGATTGACGTGGAAGATTTTAGGAGAAAGTTTCCCGCTCTCTATAAGGAGATTGTGGAGAGGAAGATGGTTCTCCGCGTCTCCGGTGTCAGGAATATGAAGGAATTCGCGGAAGAGGAGGCGGCCCACACGGGTCCCACAGTAATAGATTATCTGCGGCGATGCGACACAGAGGAGCAGGGACGTGAGGTTATCAACTATCTACGTAACCGAGGAGAGATATCTGAAGAGGTTGCTGAAAGTCTTCTTAAGCAGCTGGATGAAAAAGGGATTAGGAGCTTCGGCTCCCGCAAACAGCCTGGACACTATCTACGGGAGGGGCTTTAGCCCCTTTTCTTTGTTGAGACGATTGATACAACTTCACCGGGTTTTAACAAGTGGTCGTCGGCTAGCCTCAGACCTGTTTTTGCGTCGACCGCATATAGGTATCCTTCTCCAAGCTCTGTATGTATTTTGTATGCGAGCTGCCTTGGTGTGGAGTTGCGCGGCATCAGGTATACGTCTGGTAGGACGCGGCCCTCGTGGTCTGTGAGGGTGTGCGGGTTCTCGACAGGGTAAACAGGTATGTATCCGAGTTTTTCGAGGTAGGCCATGTTCACCAGCTTCTGAACACCTGTTCCACCCCATCTCTCGAACACGTTCTCCCTAATGTATTCGAGAGCCTTCTTCTGCTGAGGAGTGAGTTTAGACTCGTCAACCATCTCAAAGTTATTGTCGCCCGGGACATATTTGACTAAGCCTTTCGAGGCTGCGAGGCGGAGAGTTCTCTCGGCTTCTGCTGAGACCGGCACCACGTCATAGCCCCGTTGAACAAGCTTCTCCACGTTTTTCTCTGAACCTTTAACATCGGCCTTGTTAGCTGCAACGATGAAGGGCTTCGACCTCCGCCGTATCATGGTGGCCAGTTTTAGAAGCTCCTCCTCCTTCCAGGACACAGGCTTCGACCTGTCCAAACCAGCCGCGTCGATGGCCTCAGAAACCACGTTCTCGTCGACACCAAGTCCCGAAAGCTTCTTGCTCAGCTCCAGGGTCAGCGAAACCTGCTTGGCCTCGGCGGCCCTTGATATCCTGGGCCAGTCTCGTGAAATAATCTCAGCCAGCCAAGCGTCGAATTCGTCGAGAACCATTTCCACATCCTCTACGGGGTCGTGGGTGAATGGCTCGGCAGGGGTGCCGTCGGCGAGTGTTGCACCCGAGACGTCGGCAACAATGATTAGTAGCGAGGCCTGCCTTATCTCGTCGAGGAACTTGAGGCCGAGGCCTTTGCCCTTGTGGGCTTCACGTATTATTCCGGGGCAGTCGATTATCTGTATGGGGACGAGTCTTACGCCGTCTATGCATATAGAGTTTCTCGGGTTGTCTCTGACGCCGAGTTTTTTGCAGACACATTCTACTCGGACATATGTGACGCCGACGTTGGTTTTCTTTGTTGTAAAGGGATAGTTGGCTATCTCGACGTTGACCATGCTTAGAGCTGAGAAAAGAGTGCTTTTCCCAACGTTTGGTTTACCAACTATACCCGCTATCTCCATACCTAGTGTGCCTGAACCGCAGGATGACTTGGGTCCACGGCCACAACCTCATACCATCGATACAGCGAATCCTGTGCAAGGGGATAGGCTCCGAGAGGCTTGAGGTTGGGGAATTGTTTGATAAATCTCTGAACAGCCTCCTCCTTCATTGACACGTTGACCTTGTGCTTCACAACGCCGAGGGCTTTCTGCCTTCTGCCCGACCTAGGCCTCGGTTTGCTGAAACCTCCTCTCCGCACACGGACCAAGGCGACGACGTAGCCCTGCTTAGCCTTGTAGCCCAGTTCTCGGGCACGGTCTATTCGCAGGGGTTTTTCCACGCGTTCCACCGCCTTCATCCTACGCCAAGCAACCATCCTCTTCCTCAACTGGGAGCGGAGAGCCTCGGGCCTCTCGCGCCAAAGCTTCTGCATCATCTTATACATGGACGTCAAGCTAACAACGACGGGAAAAGGTTGTTCTTAAACCTTGAAAACCTAATAACGCCTCGGACAAAAACAGGACAGGATGCTTAGGCTGGTGAGGCTTACCGTTAGGACACACGTATACTCGACCGAGAGCATCGAGAAGGTGAAAAAAGCTGTCCAAAACATCTTAGGCGATAATATTCTACAGTCGAGTAAAACAAGCCTCACAGGTCATTTCGGAGACACTATAACAGTTTTGGAGTATGTGTGTGAAGACCCTGAAGTGGTGGGCGAGGTCTTTAAACGGGTTGTTGCAAAGGTTGGCATGAGTGTTGTCGGGGTTGAGGAAAAAGGAGGAGGCGGAGGAAAACTACACATTCGCCTTGACAAGCAAAAAGCCTATTTGGATGAGGTTGCGGCGGAGGACATCGATCCTATCAAGCTCGAGTTCACTTATGTCGGTGACTGGCGAGAGGCGTTGAAATGGCAAAGCATTACGTAGACTTTTACCTTAGAAGGCTTGACGCGGGGATGGCGTCAGTCCTTAGCGTCCATGGGTTTGGAACAGTTTGCGTAGAGGAGCGTGTGCGGGATGAGGTTTTGAAGAGCTTGGAGGGTGTGAAGGTTTACGGAAAAGCTGTGGCGAATGCTTCAAGCAGAGGTGAGGTTTTGGAGTTTGCCCGAAAAAATTACGGTAAACGGGTCATAAGCATAAGGCCCTTTTCCCGCGAAGCTTTAATGACCGCTGGGCGGGATGAAAGAGTTGCATCGGTGATTGTTCACGGCGAAGTTGCTGATTTTGATAGACACGTCGCCGAGGTTCTTCTCAACCCTGTCGAGGTCACTGTCTCTGATTTGGTGGAGTGTTTTCAGAGTGTAAACAGCTGGGGGAGGGTTACGAGATTTCTGCAGCGTGCATCAGCTGTCGGCAAAAAGATAATTGTATCGAGTGGAGCCGCTGAGGCGGAGGAAATACTGCCACCACATCAGCTGGGCTACGTTGCCGCAGCCTTGACCGGTGGAAAAAACCTAGACACCAAGCCTGTCTCGGAAACTCCGCTGAAAATTTTGAGGGATAAGATGTTTGGGCGTTAGAGTGTATAGGATGAGGAAGCGTTACGTCAGCGTAACATGTAGTAGAAGAGTGTCTGGAGAGGCTTTAGAGAATGCTGTGAAAGAATGTTTCACAAAGCTCTATGGGCTTGATGGGCTTGTGCAGTCTGGGTTGAGGAGGATTAGCGTCGGAGGACAGCCTGTTTTCCTCTGCGGACATCTATGGGTGCCGAGGCTTGTGCTGGCTTTGACCCTTGTGAGACAAATCGGCGATACTCCAGTGGTTCTCAAGACCGTGGAAGTTTCGGGAACGGTTAGAAGCCTATGGGATATGAGATAGGCAGAGAGATACGAGACATTTTGCTTGCCTTGGCGCTGGCCTTGGCCGCTCTCTATACGGGTGGCTTGGCCGCGGCATACACAGGACTCAGCAACATATGGTCTTCTCAGCTGGCTCTTCTCGCCGTTGCACTCTTTCTCAGCAGGACAAGGATGCTTGACCCAGGACTCAGAGAAATTAGAGGAGTTTATACAGGGTTAATCCTGGGGCCCATCGCCACACTCTCAGCCATCATCGCTTCTCTACTCTGGTCCAACCTATTCCCCCAGACCACCGCAGCTCGTCAGCTAACGGTAGCCCTCACCCCATCAAGCACAGCCGAATACCTGCTTTACCTAGGTCTCACTCTTTTTGTGGTAGCCCCTGCCGAGGAGATTATTTTCCGCGGAATTGTTCACAGAAAACTATCACGGTTCATGAGAAAAGGTTTCGCGGATATAGTTTCTTCGATGGTTTTCGCGGCGGCTCATTCGGATTTGTCGAGGATTGGGCCCACGTTTGTCCTCGGTCTTTTCCTCGCCCATAGCGTGGACAGAACAAGGTCACTAACTCCAGCCATTATAATCCACGCCATAAACAACACAGCCTACATCACATTACTATTCCTGAGCTCTTCCGCATTTGCTGCAGAAAACCTCATTCTCCCTTAGCCCGTTTCCGCAGAACTTGCAGTGGCCGACAATCGTGGTTTTCAACCTGTTCCTCTCAACCCTCTTAGCGACAAACAGCGAAGATTCTATCAAGACGACGAGGGGGAGGAAAAGGACCGCGTTTCCGACTAGCCATCCGTCGGGTGTTATGATTGCGACCAGGATGTAGAGTATGCCGTAGACGTATAGCCTGTTGCGACTTATCAAATCCGTGCTGATTACCCCGAACCTGACGAGAAGGACGAGAACCGCGGGCGATGTGAAAACTACTCCGATAAGAAGGACGGTGGTGAAGACGAGGCTGTAGAAATCCATGGCGCAGACAGTCGGTATCACTCCAGCCAACTCGAAGAAGAAGACCATAGCCCGCATGATGAGAGGAGCAGCGACAAAGTAGCCGAACACCCCTCCCAATGCGAAGAGAGCCGCAAAAGCCAAAGTAAACCCATAGATCAATCTGCGCTCATGTGGGTAGAGAGCAGGGTCAACGTAGGCATATGTCTCGTACCCTATCACAGGCATTATGGTCGCTATCGCTAGGAAAGCTGCGGCGAGAAAAAATATCTCAAAAGGAGATGTCATAGAGCAGCCGATTATCTCGATTCTGGCGCCCGCCAAGTCTTGGACTATTCTTTTCAGAACAAGCGTCACCATAGGCTCGTAGAACTCAGGGTTTCGGAGAATTTCTGTCAGGTCTGCTGGGAAAGCCATCCAAAAGATAAGCGCGACCACGAAAGAAATCATCACAACTTTCACTCGGTTCTTTAGCTCACGTAAATGCTCGATAAGAGGCATTTCCTTATCTTTGCTCAACCGTCGTCAACCAAAAAATGGATAAATTAGTTCTACTTTAGGCTGTTTTCTGAGATTTTTCCACAATCTCCTTGGCTATCTGGTCCCTCGTCTTGCCCTCGGTGGATATGTTGAGGGCTCTGGCGACCTCGAGAAGTTTGTCATCAGGAGGAGATGCAGCCGTTGTGGCTGCTTTTGATATCTCTTCCTCCAGCCCCTTCTGAGCTTTCTCGAACTCCCGCTTAGCCTGACCTATTGACTTGGCGATTTTAGGCAGTTTATCTGGCCCCCATAGGAAAAGGACCAACACTACAACCGCTACAACAATCCACTCGATGCCTTGTATCGCCATGGTCTCGCCCGATTATGCTTCGCAACAGCTCCTCTTAAGCGTTGCTATCTTAAAACAGCTCCTCCGTCGACGACGATGGATTGTCCGTTGATGAAGCTCGCCATGTCTGAGCAGAGGAAACCCGCAACCGCAGCCACCTCCTCGGGCCTACCCCATCTCCCGAGAGGCGACTCGGCCGCGAGAGCTGCATACTCAGCTTTTGTGAGATGCTTGGTGGATGGCTCTGTCTCTATGCTTCCGAGGACAAGTGTGTAGGCTCTGACGCCGAAGCGTCCATATTCGTAGGCGATGTGTTTGGTTAGGCCGAGGATGGCTGATTTAGCGAGGGTGTATGCAAGCCCTCTATCGTAGCCTGTTATGGCGGGTGTTGAGCTGAAGTTGACGTAGACGCCTCCCCGCTGCTTCACCATCTGCTCCACGGTGTGTTTAACCATGTTGAAAGACCCGAGCAAGTCAACGCTCATCACATCGATTATTTCCTGCATCGTTGTTTCAACGAGGCCCTTGTTCCAAAGCCTCGGCTCCAGAACATATCCCGCGACATTCACAACAGCGTCTACGCGCCCGAACCGCTCCAGAGTCTTAGCCACAAAGCTCTCCACAGATTTTTCGTCTACGACGTCGAGCATGTCAACGTGTATCCTTTCGGGGCCAAACATCTCGGCCCAGGTCTTCTCCAGGTCACGGAGAACCTGTAAACGCCTCGCTCCCGCCGAGACAAACGCCCCTTGCCCAAGGAACCAATATGCAACAGCTCTCCCGATGTCACCCGACGCGCCTGTGACGATACACACCTTGCCCTCTAAAATTCCCACGACGGTGTCGTGTCGTTGGCATATTTAAATAGACCATGTGGACATCTAAACCGGATGTCGAAAGACTTCCGCCTAATCGTCAGAGTGCTGAACACCGACGTCGACGGAACACTCAGGCTGCCCTATGCTCTAGCACGCGTGAAAGGAATTGGTGTAAACCTCGGCTACGCCATTGCGAGGGCTGCTGGCATAGACCCTTCCACTAGGATGGGAAACCTCACAGAGAAGCAGATTGAGAAAATTGAGCAGATAGCGAAAAACCCTACCCGCTTCGGTATACCTGCTTGGCTTCTAAACAGACGGTTTGACCCCGTCACAGGAGAGGACAGACACCTCATCGGAGCCGACCTCGAGCTGGCTATCAAAGAGGATATCCAAACCATGATGAGGACTAAGAGCTGGAAAGGTATACGACACTCGCTGGGGCTGAAAGTCAGGGGCCAGAGGACTCGGACAACAGGTAGAAAAGGAATGACTGTCGGCGTATCTAGGAAAGCTGTTGCGCAGCAGACTGGGCAACAGAAAGAGGAGAAGAAATAGCTTCAGCCAAACATTTCACGAGCCATCGCCGCACCTCTCACGAGGCTGAGCTGCTTTTGGTAAGCCACATCCCAGCTACGGGTGCGTAGGCCGCAGTCGTTGCAGGCCACGACTTTACCCGGGTCTCCCAAAACCTTCGCAGCGTAAAGAGCCCTATCCCGAACAAGCTCAGGAGGCTCGACAAAATCTGTGTGGACGTCGACAAGCCCTGGAGCCACTCTAAAGCTTACATCATACTCTTTGAAGACCTTGAGAACCTCGAACCCTGGTCTCGCATCGGGGTCGGTGCCGAGTCTTGTGGTGTCGGCGTTGGAGCACGAGATTGAGAGAACGTCTATCTTAAGCTCGAGTAATGCGGGGAATAGTGCCTTGTAATCGGTGTAACAGATGTGTACGGCTTTCTTTGCTCTTATGCCTTGGAAAGTTTCGTTGATGCTTTCAACCACGAGCTCCGACTCATGGGGTTTAGTGGCAGCCGCAGGTTCATCCAACTGTATATAATCAACTCCTTCGCTGTCAAGCGCCTTGACAACAGGCCTCAACACCTCTTCCACGAGGTCGAGAACAAAGTCCCTTCTCCCAGCATTTGCTCTAGCCGCCAAATCTTCCCCCCTTGCATGTTTTGAGTAATATTCATCAAAGGACCAATCGGCGAGTGTATAGGCTGAGGTGACTGGAACTTTCAAAGGCTTTTTCGCATGTTTCTTGTTGAATCTCAGCTCGTCCATGTGATAGGGCTGGATGAGCCTTGGCCTTTTTACCACAGCGGCCTTGCGGTAGAATTCGTTGTCCCAAACCCTTACCACACCACGGTACTCGAAGCCCTCGATGTATCTCAGCGGATGCTCATACATCTCAACCCTTCTCTGCTCACCATCATATACAACATCCAGTCCAGCGGACTCGAAAAATCTAAGTCCATAGATACAAGCCCAATCAACCAACAAATCCTCAGAGACCTGTCTATTTCTGAGCAGTTCAACCAATTCTTCATAGTTCTCCACATCAAGAGCCTTTCCCCATTTCTCCGCCTGCTCAACAGCTCTAGCCAAGTCCTTGACCCTGAACGGCGCCTTGTTGAGGCTTCCAACCTCCATAACAGGAAACAGTTTACTCATAGCGACTCACCAGACAGCTTCACGACCTCGCCTAACACCTCAATCTTCTTTAAAGCGTATTCATGTGGAAGATGCTCAAGCTCACAGTTCGGCCCTATGTGCAGCTCTCCGAAACTCGCCATCGAGGCCACTTTCTTCATTAAGGAGACCGTGGCAGCGGCGTCTTCGAGCAATGTGTTTCTTCCGTCGACAAATCCGAGGAAAATACACTTATCCGTCTCCAGTCCACGCAAGCATTCAACCCTTGTCTTAAACATGTCCAAGCCAATCACATCAACCGGGAAATCCAGAAAATTGTCGAGGTTCTTCTCCGCTGAACCGAACTGTAAATGGAGCATAAGCTCCGCGTCAACTGTTTTCCTCAAAACCTCGACGGCTGAGCGAGACAATTCCAAATCCTCTGAAGAAACCTTACCAGAAACGAGATAAGCCGCCGTCAGCTGAACCTGCGCAAATTCCCCCAATTGTCTAAGATAATGGGCCAAAGCCTGGGCAATATCGTAAACGAGGTCATCCAATCTACTGTAGAATTTGTTGAATGAGAGTTTTGCGAAGGTGAGCGGCTCGGGGACAACAATCTTTCTCTTCTCGGTCTCGATGAATTGGTGGAAAAAAGGGGATGTATCGATTCTGTTTCGGAGGCTGAGCTTGCCTGTGATAACTGGTGCTTTGTAGAAAAAGTTGTTGTCAAACCATCGGCTCAAACCGTTGACCACGACGTTTTCAAGAGATGATGCAAACGGTCTGAGGAGGTCGTTCCAGCCAAGCATCCCGTCTATGATGTAGGCGAAGCCGTTTCGCCGCTGAACCTCGATATAGGCGCGGGAGGTGGACTCCAGCTCACTGAGAAGAGCTGTGTCTGATATCTTGTTCTTGGCTCTATCCCTATAGGCTTTTATGAGCTTCTCTGTGCGGGGCAGAGCGCCCACTAGATATGCCTTCATGCTACATCCTTCTCTCGGAGCTATGGCCTGGGAAGTAGCCTGCCTTCGGGTCCACGTAGTTTTTGGCAACGTTTACCGCTATGGCTGCCTGCGCAAACCCTATCACGAGAAGAGCCAGCTTAACGGAGTCAGGCTGGGTTGCGATGTCTCCAGCGGCGTAGACCCCTGGGATGTTTGTCTCGCATCGGGCGTTGATTTTAATGGCGTTGCCCTCCATTTCGAGGCCCCATTTCTTGAAAAGCGAGACATCGACTATGTGACCTAGCTGGAGCAGTAGTGCATCGCATTCTATTGTCATCTCCTCGCCGGTCTTGTTGTTGTAGACCGTTACCTTCTCCAAGTGTTCGCCACCATGTGCTTCCTTGACCTCATAAGGTATCAAGACTTTGACAGGCGAGTGGAATAGCTCTATGACGGTCCCCTCATGTGCTCTGAATTCGCTGCGTCTATGAACAAGGTAAACCTCAGACGCGATGTCTTTGAGATTGAGGGCCCAGTCGACAGCAGAGTCACCGCCTCCGACAATAACCACCCGCTTGTTCCTAAACATCCACTTGTCCTTGACCGTGTAGTAGACGCCCTTGTTCTCAAACCGTTCAACCGAGGGGTTCCCGAGTTTACGGGGTGTAAACGCACCATGTCCAGCGGCTATGAGAACGGTTTTGGAGAAGTGGACACCTTTATCAGTGGTCAGCTCGATTATTCCGCCGTCAAGCCTCGTCAGGTTAAGAACCTTCTCCGAGAAATGGAAAGTCGGGTTGTATGCGCTCGCCTGTTCATACAAATTTTTCGCCAAGTCTTTGGACAGAATCTTCGGAAAACCGGCGACGTCGTAGATGAATTTATCGGGGTAAAGGGTTGTTAATTGTCCGCCATAGGTGTCCAGAGCCTCAATCACCTTCGTTTTCATACCCCTCATACCCGCGGCGTAGAAGGCCGCGAACAGGCCAGTGGGTCCAGCGCCGATGATGGTGATGTCGTAAACATCAAAAGGCTCCATGGTCATCTTCAATAATGCATTTGTGCAGATTTAAGTTTGCCTCGCCACATACGGCTTAATGGGGAGGCTCAGCTCAGCCACGTCAGCTAGGTCCTCGCATACTCTCGCGAGATGGAAGTGTAGCTTGTAGAGTGACGCGGTGTCGCCTCGTCCCGACACTCTCCTGAGAAATTCTTCGCTTCGCTTCATGAACTCGCTTCTAAGCCCCGTGACTTTGTTTACAAGAGTGATTTCGTGGCTGAAGAAGGCGTCGATTGGGTCGAAGCCTGTTGAGAGAACAATTTTGGCGATGTTTCTGAACTCCTGTTTCACATCATCGCTCATGGGCTTTTTGTTTCTCAGTTTTTCCTTAGCCATCTCAGCGGCTTGGTCTCCCGCGTCTTCTATGAACTTGGCTGCGACCCTTAGGTCGAGGAGGTTGAGGGGTGAGGTGTTAAGCCGTTTGGCGAGCGCGGGGTCAACCAGCGCAGAGCGGAGGACACGCACCAGAGTGAAGTAAAGCCTGTCAACCTCCTCATCCCGTGTGACCGCAACTCTCGCAAGCGAAGAATCATCCATCAACACAGCGTTGACAGCATACTCAACCATTCCCATCACAAGGTTGTATTGACGTCTTAGAAGCTTCTCGGGGGCCACTGTTTCCTCGTTGAGAACAATCTGCACCTCCACGCTTTCATCGGACTCGTCAACTATCTCCGCTCCAGCCAACCCGCGGACAACCCGCCTTATCATCTCGAGCCATGTATCGGTTATGGGTGTTTTTGAGACAATTTTTATGGTGTCGTATCCATAGAGATATGCGCCGACGAGCAGCTGGCTAAGGTCCTCCGTCAACATAATCTCAACCAATGAAGGACGCCGCGAAAACGGCTTGTCTGGGTAGATGTGCAGCCCACCATCCTCCGCGGGACTTATGATTACCTGGGAACCTTTAGACAGCCCCATCCTCTCCACCCATTCCTTTGGAAGAGTGACCGTGAAAGAGCTACCTCCCGTAAGCTGAACAGCTCTCCTAACTTCCACAATAAGGATAACCTTCGTGGTTGTTGTTAAGCCTATCACAAGATACCTTTATAACATGACTTGATGGGTTGGATAATTTAGACGCGAAAATGCCGACCTGGAGATATTCAACAACAGTCGGTGAAAAGGAGGATGAGGTGCGGGCGAGCCTCAGAGAGATAGATGTCTCACCCAAGTGGGCGAGGGAGGTCTGCGAGGCTCTTAAGGGCCTGACCATCCCCGAGGCCAAGAAACTGCTCGAAGACGTGATAAACAAGCGGAGAATGATACCCTACAAAAGATATAGAAAGAAGCGGGCGCATCATGCGGAGACAAAGGGGCCTGGAGGCTACCCCATCAAAGTCTCTAAGCATCTTCTCAAACTTGTTGAAAGCTTGGAGGCAAACGCTGAGTTCAAGGGCCTCGACCCAGAGAAGACGAAAATTGTCCACGCAGTATCACACAAGGGCCGCGTTCTTCGAAAAAACATTGAAAGAGCCTTCGGACGTTCAAGCCCATATAATCGGACTTATGTTCATATTGAGCTTGCGGCGGTGAGTAAAGGATGACGCTAGTTAAACAGATTCTCGAAACTAGGATTAAGAAGGCGGATATTGAGGAGTATTTGAGGGAGAAGCTGAAGAACGCTTTCTTCGGCGGGGTTAGCATCAGCTTTACTCCCCTCGGCACAAGAGTTACAATCTATGCCATGAGGCCGAGCAGGGTTATTGGCCCTAAGGGTAAAGTCATCAAAGAGATTACAGAGGCGCTGGAGAAACAATTCGGTGTTGAGAACCCTGTGGTGACAGTGGTTGAGGTGGAGGTTCCAGAGCTTAACCCCTACGTCATGGCTGAGAGAATTGCGCAGGACCTTGCAAGAGGCCTCCGATACAGGAGAGTTGGTTTCTGGGCGGTGAAGCGGATAATGGAGGCAGGGGCTAAGGGAGTGGAGGTTCACATAAGCGGTAAATTGACATCGGCGAGGGCGAGGACGGAGAAGTTCACAGAAGGGTTTATGCCCAAGTCGGGAGAGCT